>Ga0196971_1000031_pt1 | contig 150295 bp, 135 predicted proteins | sample S1v_1013CmetaG_FD_148660 | JGI IMG/M metagenome (GOLD analysis project Ga0196971, IMG submission 148660) | Soil microbial communities from Anza Borrego desert, Southern California, United States - S1+v_10-13C | ecosystem: Environmental > Terrestrial > Soil > Desert | place: USA: California...
GATCCATTTCACCCCGACGTACGCCAGTTGGCTCAATCAGGTCGAGCGCTTCTTCGCCCTCATCACCGACAAGGCGATCCGGCGTGGCTCGTTTGTCAGTGTTCGGGATCTGGTCAACAAGATCGACCACTTCATCTCCCATTACAACCAGTCCTGCCGACCCTTCGTCTGGACCGCCACGGCGGATTCCATCCTGGCCAAACTTCAACGATTATGTCAGCGAATTAATGGGACAGAACACTAGGAAATCTATAGCGTTTTCAGTTCTGATGCACGGTCTAAGAAGGAAGCCGCCGTTGGCGGCGTCTTGTTTGAGAGCGGGTCTCGCCCCGCGGGCGAGATACTTTTCTTTGCGCGGCCAAAGAAAAGTATCCAAAAGAAAGGCCGCCCGGATGGCGCGCCGATCCTGCGCGTCGCCGCCTGGAGAGCCGGGGGCGACAAAAGGCACGTTCCCTGTGCCTTTGTCGCCGCGCGCAATCCATTGCGCGCCCCTTGCGGGCTGGTCCGGCTCCAGGCGGCGATGCTCGGGCACGCCCTAACGGGACAATACCGAACCCCCATACATCAGATTTGAAAATGCTCTAAAAGGAAAAATCCTTCGTGTAGACCCCGCCACCCGCTGGGCAGCGGGTCAAGCGCTGACTCATCGTGCAGCTTGTGAGTTACTGCCCCGAACGCGCCCGACGGGCCGGGTTTGCCCGGCGTGAGGCGGTGTGACAGCCGGCCCGTCGGACAACGTGCAAGAAGGCTCCAAGGGATCGTCTTTCGGGACCACATTGGCCATGATGATTTCCTGCGCCTTGAGCTCCGCATCGGTGAGTTCGTCGCCGAAGATGTCGGTTTCATACTCCTGGGTGGAGACTTCCGCCAGCGAAGTGTCCAGAGGCCGACCGGGTTCATCGATGTGGATGGACGTCACGGTGGACAGTCCGGGGCGGATGGGCCGTTTTAGGATCTCCTCTTTCCGTAAGGCGATGCGCACGGGCACGCGCTGGACGATATGGATGAAATTGCCGGTGGCGTTGTCCGGCGGCAGCAGGGCGAACACGCTCCCGGTGCCGGGCACCAGCCCTTCGACCGTTCCGTGATAGGTATGGCGTTTCCCGTACAGATCGACGATCACCTCGGCCGACTGACCGGGCCGTACCTGATGCACCTCGGTTTCCCGCAAGTTCGCCTCCACCCACAGATGATCCAAAGGAACCACCATGAGCAGAGGGTCTCCGGGATGAACCCGGTCTCCGACCTGCGCCTTGCGCAGCGCAATGTAACCCGAGACGGGGGCTCGGATGCGCTGCCGGACGAACTCCAGGTAGGCGTCGATGAAGCGATGCTTGGCTGCCTCTACCTCGGGGTGCCGCGTCCGGCTAGTCCCGCCCACCCGCGCTTCGATGGATTTGAGCTCGGCCCCGGCCTCCCGCAGTTCGGCTTCGAGGCTCGTCATCTGGTCCTCGGCATTTTGCAGTACCTGCTCGGAGACCGAACCGCTGGGGATCGCCTGGCGGAAACGGACCACGTCGTGGCGCACCCGTGCGAGCTGGGCGGAGCGCGCGGCCAGCTTCTGGCACAGTTGCTGGCGCGTGGCGAAAAGCGCACCGATCCCGCGCACCGTCCGCCCCAATTCTCCCTCGCTCTGGCCCAAGGCGGCTTGGGCGCGGTGTTCATCGAGCCGGACCAGCAGGTCGCCTTTGTTCACGTACTGGGTTTCCTCGGCCAAGACCTGAGTGACGATGCCCGTCGCATCCGCTTCGACCGGGATCAGATTGCCGGTGACGAAGGCGTTGTCGGTCACGACCCAGAAACGGCCATGGAGCCACCAATAGCCGGCATAGGCCAGAGCGCTCGCGAGCACTGCCAGCGCAACCAGCAAGAGACGGCGATTGCGCCGGGCGCGGATAGCCTTGGGATGAATCTTCATAGTTGCTTGTTCGGGTATCCCTGAATTGTTATTCGAGTTAGGCGAATGGGATGGTCGTATCGTGTTCTTATGGTTCGGCAGGACTGCAACGGGGCTCGACCCGTGTTTTAACGAGGGCCGGACCTAATCCGCTATCGATTGGGGACGAGTGATATCGAGACCGCTGGTGTACCCGCCGCCCAGTGCCTCGATGAGATCGGTCATGGCGACGAGCTGATCGGTTTCCAAGGTCTTCAGTGCGAACTCCTGGTCCAGAACGGAATTCCGGCGCGCGAGCACCGTCCGGCGATCATCCAGCCCGCTGCGGAGTCGTTCTTGAGCGAGATCGAATACCTCACGCTGCGAAGCCAGCAGGCGGTTCTGCGCTTCGACGATCGTCCGGGTATCCCGCCAACTGCTCAGACTGTCGGCAACCTCTTGCACCGCTTGCAGCAAGGTCTTGTTGTAAAGCTCCACCGCCTCGTCGTATTCCGCCCGTCGCAACGACAATTCGCCGCGCAGGCGTCCGCCTTCGAATATGGGTAGCCGCACGCCCGGCGCAACGCCGTAGGCGAAGCTGTTCCCCGAAAACAGAATATTGGCGAGGGAGCTTGCGCCCTTGGTCATGCGCAGGGCGTTCAAGCCGACGAAAGCCGTCATGTCGACGGTCGGCAAAAAGCTGGCTTTGGCAACCCGAATCCGTTGCGCCGACGCTTCGGCCCGGTGAAGCGCCGCGGCGAGATCCGGGCGGTGGGCGAGCAGTTCCAGCGGAAGCTTTGTGGGTAGCGGGATTCTTTCGGGGAGGCTCACCACATTGGTGAACAGGTTCCGCGTCGCATCGGGGCCGCGGCCGATCAATCGCGCCAGCAGGTTCCGCTGCAAATCCAATTGGTCGCGGGTGACGGCTTGCCGCTTGCCGGCCGCCTCCGATTCAGAGGCAGCCTGTTTGACCGGATCGGCGGAATCCAGCCCCAGTTGATAACGCGTTTCGGCCAGATGGAACAGTTCGCGGCGCAATTCCACCATGTCCTCCGCCAGATCGAGCTGCTGCCGCAACGCGATTCCTCGGAAGTAACACCGGGCAATCGCGGCGGTCAACTGCAGCCTGACTTCGGCCTGTTCCGCCTCCTCGGCTGCCGCTTCGCCCAAGGCGGCTTCCAGCGCGGCGCGGTTCTTTCCCCAAAAATCGAATTCATAGCGGAGACTCAAGGGATTGATCAATCCCGAGACGATATGCGCTCCTCTAAGGGCGACATTGACGCCGTGCTCCGAAAAACGCGCCGCTGCAACCTCCGCCTCCGCATCCAGAAACGGCAATAGCCGGGCGCCTTCCACGCGGGCAAAGCCTTCCGCCTCGCGCAGCCGGGCCGTGGCTGCCTTGAGGCTGGGATTGTCCTTGAGCGCCATGTCCATCAGGCGGTTCAGCTCGGAACTGCCGAACTGCCGCCACCAGCGATCCTGCGGCCAGGATCTCCGCGCTGTCAACGGCTCTCCCCCGCGGGCTTCGGACAATTTGTGCGCCATGCTCGGAGGCTTGAAGAATTCGGCGCGTTGCCCGCCAGATGGAATCCAGGCACAGCCTCCGATCAGAAACAGGGACGCCGCACCGAATCCGGCGAGCAGGCGCCATCGATGAACGGATCGGCAACTCATGGCTGCTCCATCAGCTCATCGGCCCGGGTTTCCCTCAAATCCTCCGCCGGGCTCGGGTGCAGCGGCCGGTGAGTGGGACGGGCCAGCCACACCAGCCCGGCCAATCCGAGAAAAAGATAGCTCGCCATCAAAAAGGCGTCGTCGAGCGCGAGAATGGCGGCCTGCTGCTTGACGATGGCCAGGAGCTTGCCCTGTGCCATCCCTGCATCGAGACCGGCAGCTTCCAGCCGCGAAGAGAAGCGCTGCAGCAGATCGAGAGACGCGAACTGCCGCCCCCCGAAATGATCGGCCAAATGAAGCTGATGAAAGGGGCTGCGTCGAAATAGCATGACGCCTTGTAAGGTGATGCCAAGTGCGCCGGCGGCAATACGCAGCAGCGCCGTTTCTTCCGCGGCGCGCAACACCTGACCCGGAGATAGGCCGTGGAGGGTGAGTGCGGTAAGCGGAGTGAAAAACGAACCCAGGAAAAAGCCGAGAAGCAGCATGGGCCAAATGATTTGATCGAACGATCCGGGGTCGTCGAAGAGCCCGATCCACGACAGGGTAAACGCCAGACCCAACAAATTGAGGCAGGCGAACAGCCGGGCGTCGACGCCTTTGACTACCTCGTGCATGACGGCAATCACCGGCGCCGCCAACACGATCATGGACAGAAACAACAGGCCGGCAAGGAATGAGGAATACCCCAGCAACAGTTGAAGCTGGACGATCAGCAGCGATAACAGCCCTTGAATGGACAGGAACCCCAGCGTGAGACAAACCACGCCGATGGCGAAATTGCGATGGGCGAACAGCCGGATGTCAAGTGCCGGGTGCCGTTCGCCCAATTCCCAGATGACCAAACAGGGCAGCGCCACGATGACGACGATCAGCACATCGAGCAGGAAGGGCGATTGGAACCAATCGAAATCGTTGCCCTGATTCAGAATGGTCTGCAGACCGCCGAGCACCAGGCTCAACAGGACAAAGCCGACGAAATCGAAACGGGTGTAACGGAGCTGGAATCCCCGCCCGTGCAGCAGCGAACCGGTCACGCCGGCGATGGCTAGGGCGAAGGGGATGTTCAGATAAAACAGATAACGCCACCCGACCTCGTCGGCGAGCCAGCCGCCTATGGGAAAACCGATGGTGAACGGCGCGAGGGTGAACAAGCCCCATATCCCCAATCCCACCGATTTGAGCCGCGCGGGATATTCTTTCAACAACAGGGCTTGCCCGATGGGAAGCGTGACGCCGCCGGCAAAGCCTAGAAAAATGCGCGCCGGCAGGAACAGCCGCAAAGTTTCGCTGATGGCGCACAGATAAGAGGCCACCGCATACACCACAAATGCCGTAACGAACAAGCGGTAATCGCCGAGGCGCCCGGATAGCCAGCGGGCGATGGGAAACGCCAGCGCCAGGGCGATCATGAAATCGGTCTGGGCCCAAGTGCCGAGGCTCGGCAATACCCCGCCGAGATCGCCGGCCACGTGGGGCATCAGCGCGATATAGGAACCGGCATTGAACAGCACGACCATGTGCCCAAGGCCGAGCGCGATGTTGAACAGGACAAAGCGCCAACCGCGAAGGCGCCTTGGGAAGGCGATCGTCACCTAAGCGACGCCTAGGCCGCGATTAGCCGGTAAGCGGCGCAGCGAACGTCCGGCGGCGCCGCCTCTTCCTTTGGGCCGGGAATGACCATGAGCCGCGGCCGCCCTTGTCATTCGTGGCGGCTGTTTGCGATGGCCATTGAAGCGGTTTCGATGCTCCGCTCGTCGGAACGGGCCTGCCGCGACGCCGGCAGCTCCAGATCGGTCAAGCCGCGGTGAACAAGCTTCGCGCCGAGGTCGCTCACAAATTTCTTGAACTTTTCCGCCTCGTGATCGAGAAGTGTGGGCGCCGCTCCGGCAATGGGAGACGCATCGGCGCCGGTTCTACCGATGACTTGGCCGGTAGCGGGGTCGATCAGCTTGACCAGCACCTGCAAGGGCGTCTGCGACTCGAAAATTTTGTAGGTCCCGATACCCACCTCCAGCACGGCGTCGACCCGTTCCGATCCATGCGACCGATAGTCGACCGGAGAGGTGTCGGCGTTGTACCACTGCCGGATGGCACCATGCCAATAGGCGAGATTGGCGGTGCGGTTGCGGGGGGCGATCGGCAGGCGGTAGTAATGCTCGGCAGAAATGGCGTTGAGACCGCCGGCGGTCAACAGCGCGGCCGCTTCCCGCGCTAAAACCAGAGTAGGGGTCCAGCTCTCCGCAAGCGATGCGGCCGGTTCCAGCCCGAAGACGTTTTCCGGCGCCGCTGTCGTTCGCGGAGGAGCCGCTACCGGCACGATGTCGTCATGGCTTACCAGACCGGCGATCAGCACGCCACCGGGATTCCGGTAGATCTTCTTTTCCAGGAATAAATCGAACGGCACGGTATCGTTCTGCCGATAAATGGGCAGCCGGGACTCGATGAGATCCGGCATCACCTCTAGGGGAGGCGGCTCCACCGGGATCACGAGGATCGTGTGCAACCCGCCCGACTTGTCGGCGGGCGGTTTGATCGGGGGAGCGAGACAGGCGCTCAGTGCAACCAGCAAAACCAGCAATAGGCTATAACGCTTCATATTTGGGAGGTACCACAGTCCCATGGAATCCGTGCAAAATAAGGAACCCAGGCACCGCTTCAAACAACCGATTCGTCGTTTCCCGACGTAGGCGTGTCCGATGCGCCGGGCGGCCCTGCCCCATCTTTAGCAACACCAATGCCACAAGACAAGGCATTGATAATAAACGCCTTTATGGCGTCACAACTCCCAACGTCGTCGTAATGACATCGACTCGATAATAAATAACGGCCAGATCCGCCGCTTTACCCTCAAACAACGGCTCTTACCTACCGACATACTCGGAAATGACGCACGCATTGCTACAAGAGCCCATTGCTGTCACTATGACACCATTGTAGTAAATTCGACTACGGCCCTATGAAAACGTTCGACTACGAATCTTTGGAAATGAATGAACGCCTGAACATAAGAATGACCGGGGAAGCCATTCGCGAAGCGGTGTTGAGCTTGACCGCGAATCTTTCGATGAAAGAGCGCATTGAGGGATTTCTTGAAATTTTCGCCAAAGTCACGGGGAATCATGCCTGCGCCTTATTGCGCTACCAGGACGGGATACTCGTGCCCGTGGCGACCCGCGGCCTCTCGCCCGAGGTCATGGGACGGCAATTTCATCCGAAGCAACATCCTCGGCTGGCGGCAATCCTCCAGTCGAGAACGCCGGTCCGATTCGAGGCCGATGATCCGAGGCCGGACCCTTATGATTCGCTGTTTTTGAACGACACCGGAGGCGGATTGCCCGTTCATTCCTGTATGGGTTGCAGCCTTTATAACGAAAATACCCTGTTCGGGGTGCTGTCAGCGGATGCGCTGAAACCCGGGGTATTCGACGGCATCAATGACCACGTCTTCCAGACCTTCGCCGCCATTGCGACCGTGGCGTTGCGTCATGAAACCTTTATCGGTGCGCTGGAAAGATTGGCGAGACATCGCGGACTGGTTACCAGCGAACTGGTGAACGAGGCCTTGCAGCGCGGCGGCCAGATGCTTGGTGAAAGTCCTGTCTTGCAGGAACTGAAGCGCAATATCGGCATTGTCGCCCGATCCGATCTGACGGTTCTGGTGATGGGCGAAACCGGCGTCGGCAAGGAGGTCGTGGCTCGCGTCATACACGCGCAATCGCTGCGGGCCGATCAACCCTTGGTGTACGTGAACTGCGCGGCACTCCCGGAATCCTTGGCGGAGAGCGAACTGTTCGGGCATGTCCGCGGCGCTTTTACCGGAGCCAGCACCGACCGGGCCGGCAAATTCGAGTTGGCGGAAGGAGGCACCCTATTCCTGGACGAGGTCGGCGAACTGCCTCTCTCGGTTCAGGCAAAACTGCTGCGTGCCTTGCAGTTCGGCGAGATCCAGCGGCTCGGCTCGGACAAGAACCATCGCGCCGATGTCCGCATCATCGCCGCGACCAACCGCCAACTCGCCGAGGAGGTGAAAGCGGGGCGGTTCCGGGCCGATCTTTACCATCGGCTCAGCGTATATCCCCTGAACGTACCGCCGCTGCGGGAACGGCCTATGGACATAGCGCAGTTGGCCGGACATTTTATGGATCAGGCCCGAATGCGCCTCGGCCTTGAGCAGGTGTGCCTGGCGCCCGCGACGATCGAAGCACTGCAGGCCTATCCATGGCCCGGGAACGTCCGAGAGCTTGAGCATGTCATCCTCCGCGCCGCTCTGCGCGCCTCCGCGGATCGCGGGCGCTCGTTGATTTTGGAGCCGGAAGATCTGGATATCGGCCCTGAAATTCAGCGGGGTATGGAAGCAAGGGCCAGTTTGTTAAACGGAACAAACCAAATATCGCTCGCACGCGCGGTGGACGACTTTCAGCGGCAACTGATCCTCAAAACCCTGAACGAGTGCCATGTCAATTGGTCGGAAACGGCACGCCGACTAGGCCTCGACCGCGGCAATCTGCATCGTCTTGCCAGGCGCCTCGGACTAAAGCCGACTAACCGCATGGACTGACGGCACCGCATCAGCTAAAGAAAGATCGATCGGCGCGGACACTGCCATGTGGGCTTGCCTTGCTACCGATCCCCAATATGGGCTGGTCGACGTACAAAAAAAGCCGGACAGTGTCACTGTGTCCGGCTTGAAATTAAGGAAAGCAACCATAGTCTTATACTTTTTGACCGCTACGTTGCCTAAAAGTTTAGATGGGATAGAGTCGCTTGAGAATCGCGCACATCGCGACCGGAAATCAAGCCTTGCTCCCGCCGGAGCGGCAACCATACGACAAACTCGGCACCCCGGCCTTCGCCCTCGCTGAAAACCTCCACTCTCCCTCCATGCATCTCGATCAGGCTTCTCACCAACGAAAGGCCTATGCCCAGACCGCCTTGCGCGCGGTCCAGCGTCCTGGGGCCTTGAGTAAACAGATCAAAGATGTGGGGCAAAAGTTCGGGCGGTATGCCGATTCCTTCATCCTTGACGTGCACCGCCGCTTCGCCTGACTTGATTTCCACCGAGAGCCAAATCCGGCCTCCTTCATTACTGTACTTCGCGGCGTTGTTGAGAATATTGGCCAAGACTTGGGTAAGGCGCGCCTCGTCACCGTCCAAATCGATATCAAGCAGCTCCGACTCTACGATAAGCTTGAGCCGATGAGCCTCGATCAGCGGCAAATTGACTTCGATCGCCCGGACTATCACGGCAGCGAAATTGAGCGGAGCCACGCGCAACGTAATCTTCCCACGGGTAATCCTGGACACATCGAGAAGATCGTCGACCATTCGGGTTAACTGAGCCGCTTGGCGATCCACCACGTCCCGTGCCCATTCCGCCCGGGGCTCTTGTAAATCCAAGCGGCGCAACACCTCGACCGCGTTGCGAATCGATGCAAGTGGATTGCGCAGTTCATGGGCCAGCATGGCGAGAAATTCATCTTTACGCGGCTGGATCTGAATGGTGTCTTCTGTGCGGATCGGGTCGTCAATGTCCATAACGTGGACGGTACAATTTGATGACAACATAACAAGCTCTTCCTTGGCTGTTGAAAAATTCTTCCGGATCGCTCGGTCTCTGATCGCCGCGGTTGTTCTTACCGTCGCTCAGCATGCATAAAAGCCTTACCGGGCGGCACGACTAAACGAGTCACAGCCGCCCTTAAGATCTAGTAATCAAACCGTAAACCTTATCAGACGCCGTACCAGATTTCGCAACGGCGACGGGAATGCGCTTCGAACAGATGCAAGATCAAAACGCGAAAGATCACATATCCCAGTCATCAAAACCCGGATACAACCGGGCTTCGTGCCGTTGCTCGCGATCGTACTCAAGCTGGCAGTCGATACAGCGCACCGCGCGGGGATTAGCCGCAAGGCGCTCCAGAGGGATAGGCGCCTCACAATCCAGACAGATGACCACACCGCGTTCGGGATCGGTAATCTGCTGTTCCCTTTCCGCCAGCGATGCCTTCAGGCGTCGTAGCGCTTCGGCACGCGTGCATTCTTCGACGATCTGAGCAACATCGATATAGTCCATGTCGGCAGTCTCCTTCATAAGGAAAATTTCCGCCTGGAGCCAAGTCATATACGCGGGCAATTCAGGCGACTTAACCCCTTCGAGAAGGTCACGCTTTGCTCAGTTCCCGTCACCGTATTGATACTTAATGGCGCAACGGAAGGCGAGTTGGCGGTATATGTTCATACACCTATGAAACCGCACTTATGTTATGCCACGGATTGATATGGGCGCGGTTGTAAACATAATCCGATAAGGAATCGGGAATCCGGAGAGATATGAGCTGCAGAAACTATCTCAAGGGAGAGTCTAATGAAAACGTGTATTATTGCCGCTGCCGGGCCGTGATTTTAGGCGTATCGTGACTGGTTGCCGCAAAACCGTTCGCGCTATCAACGAGCGCCTCCTTCAGCGCAATACTCCAAGCTCCCGCCCGACACCACGAATTTTCGTTTCATAAAAGCCACCCGCTGCATCGTCAAGCAAAGGGCATCCGAAGAGGGTGAACCGGTCTAAATTCCGCATTGGATTGTGAAAAGCCCCTAATCAGAGAGCTTGATTCTTGCAAAAATACCGGCACGGTTCTCGGAGTAGCCGATATGCCGACGCCCCTCGCAGACAAGCCACGGGTAACGTCTTCGAGAGGGGACTGACAAGGCTGCTCGGTGCTCTACGATGAACACTTCCCAGTCTGCAAAATGAAGATTGCTGACGCCTACCGGGTGACAACAGCAAGCTCTAAGACTCCGCTTCGACTTAGCGGATCATTCAACGGGTACGTTCTGCTCGAATTTCGAGAATTCATCCTGATCCAACTGGCCGTCCTGGTTCTTATCAAATTCGCGCCAATCTTCCTTTAACTTCGTATCAACTCTACCCTCGCTTTCAGAGATCAATCCATCCTGGTTCGCATCCAGTTTCTTGAAGCGCTCGCTCTTGATTTCCTTTTCGACCTCGACCTGATGGCGGGTCGCCGGGATATCCTTTTCTATCTGCTGACCGGGGGGCTGTTCGGCCGGGGGCTGGGCAGGCTGATTGGTAACGTCTAAGGATTTCCTTGTCGCCTCATCCGGATTGGGTGTTCCCGGCACTTGCGGTTGTTCGGCTATTGCCGCGGACGAACCCAGCAATGCGAGAAGAGTTAAAAAAGTCGGTGCTTTCACGACAGACCTCCGTATCCAACAATAGAGGAAATGCCAAATGACGTGAAGCGGTAGTCGTAAGATTTCCGCTCCTAAAATTAGGACCGGGTGACCCCACAACGGTTCATAGCCTCTGCCGCGCTGCGGTTATGAATTCCGATAGCCGGGCTTCCTGCGTAAAACCACCATGGACACGGATTTACGCCACGGCAAATCCAGGGGTGATGATCGTCACCACGGCGCCGGGTGGCAATCCAGAGATTCAAGCACAGCAGTAGGGCTCTGTTGACCTTTGCTGACGGCCTTGTCTTGATACATTGCCTGATCAGCCGTCCGTAGCAACTCAGCAGTGGTCGAACCGTCTTCGGGGTAGACGGCTATACCCACACTGGTTCCCAAAATGGGCAGCGCCTTGTTAATTCCGTTGGCTTCCGCAGACGGCTGGCGAAAGGCTTTCTTGATCTTATTGGCTACGGATTCCGCGCCGCGGAGATCACCGACATTTTGCAGGAGCACTACAAACTCGTCTCCTCCCAAACGGCCGACGGTATCCGTTTCCCGAATGGAGTGCTGAAAAATCCGGGCGGCGCGTTGCAAAACCTTGTCTCCGGTTTGATGCCCGTAATAGTCGTTGATCTGTTTAAAGCCGTCCAAGTCGAGGTAAAGCAGGGCCACTTTCTGTCGCGATCGATGTGCCGTGATCAGCGCCTGCTCCAGACGATTCATGAATAATTGACGATTGGGCAATCCGGTCAGAGGATCGAAGTTGGCCATCAAAAACAGCCTGTTGCCCTCCTCGAATTTACGCCTCTCATAACGGTCATGGATTCTGGCAACACCGAAGAAAACGAAGAGGAATGCCAAAGACCCGACGAAGATCAAATTCAGTCGATGCCAATCAAGATCGGCCCATCCCAATTGTTGCTCAATTTCGAGAACGAAGAATTTCTCCGGTTCTCCTAGAGAGCTGCGAAAAAGCAGCTTAGGGAACAAAGCGGACTCGAGGGAAGTTACCGGCAAAGCCTGCCGATGAATCAACCCGTCATTCAGGCTTGCACCCTCGCGCGCCGACTCGAACAGGGTAAGCGCCAACGACACGGAGTCAGACGGTAGTTGCAGCAGAGCCTTCACCCTGCATATCACTACGGCGAAGCTTACCTCGCCCCTTAAATCTACGGGTTCTATTAGCGCGTAGCCCCAATCGCCATTGCTTAGCAAAAACGAGTGGCTAGCCGTGATTCCTCTGGATTGTAGGGCACGCTGGAAGGCGTCTCTGAGCAGGGGTACGGAATCGAACTCAAAACCCAACAAGGGTCGAGTCTTATCGTTGTACGGCTCAACAGAGGTCAAAGAGCGCAAAACCGGTTTATTCGGAACCGCTTGCCAAGTTAGGTTATTTTTAACATAGGAAAAGGCATGTGCCGAAGAATCATTCGCCGCGCTTTCATGATGCCGAAGGGCCATGAATTCATCCAGCCCCTCCCTTTCTAAATTTTGAACGGCCCCCATAAAGTAGATGCCCGCATTTTGCTCGGCTATCAAACGAGTATAGGTTGAAACTTTCTCTTGATTTACGGGCTCTTGGACCTTTAGGAACGCAGCCAGACTATGTGCTGCATCAACATAGCGACGCGTCTGCGAAACCAATTGTTTTTGAATGAGGGCGGAGTTTTCTGAAAACCGCTGGGTTTCGCGCTGAATATCGAGAAAAACGGCGAACGCCAATCCGGCACAGGCAATCAGCAACCAACAAATCGTCAGCAACGCATACAACGAAAACCGCTTAACGATTAGCTCAATAATTCCCTTTCGCAGCAAGAACGCGGTCTGCATGGTTTTTATGCTACTATTCGCCGCTGACTGCCTAGCGCTAAGGATTCCTGGATCGCCGCCGGAATGGCGGTCTTGCCCGAAAGGGATGTACGACTCTGCATCTCTACGAATCCATGATTGCAACAAATTTTGGAGGAGGAGATACATGTTTAAACCCAGACTCGACGTATTCCTTGCTTATCCGATTCATACCAGTGCACTCGTTGCAGTTTTCGCGCTTCTGCTGTTTTTGCCGCTGGTACGCCCACCGATCATCCTGTCCATGCTGCTAGTTACGCTACTGGTTTATCTCTCGATGTTCTTTGGCGCCAAATTGGCGCTTGACGAAAATCAGAGGCCTTTGTCGTTAAGCAACGACGACAAACCAGGCGCCCACTGAACGGTTACCGTGCCATCTCGCCAGTCCAAATCATTCGATTACTAGCCTACACGCGGACGGCACGAGATGATGTGATTTAGTAACCAATTTCCGTAAAAAACCTTTCATCAATCATCTGTGCAAAATCCATGCACAAACTTTCTAGCCAAGGCGCCAGAGGCCGTTTCCACAACGTCACGCGAGGTCCCATATCTGGCGGGGACATGCGTTGAAACCTTGGGTTAGCCAATCCTTCGTGATTCCGGACCGCAATCCGCCGGGCATGCTGCGCCGCTTGGCAGCCCTTCTTTACGACACCGTAGTACTGGCCGCGGTACTCTTCGCCGCAACGGTCATCTTGTTGCCATTTCATAATGGAGAGGCCTTTCAACCAAATCATGGCCTTTATAGCGCCTATCTATTAACGGTCAGCTTCGCTTTTTTCGGGTGGTTCTGGACCCATGGCGGACAGACACTCGGGATGTGCGCCTGGAAAATTCGCCTGCGCACGACAGCGGGAGCTCCCGTCTCCTGGGGTCAGGCCGCAATTCGCTTGATCTGCGGCTTGATATCATTCGGCTGCTTGGGACTGGGCTATCTTTGGATTTTGTTCGATTCAGAGGGGCGTAGCTGGCACGATCTCGTGTCCAGGAGCAAAATCGTTTGGCAAGATTAGCGGCCATCAACGAAGGACGGTCATTAATTTAAGCGGTTAGAGCGTCTTTCGTTTCGCCACAGTGGTGGTCGATATCCGGACGCATGACCCAAAGTACCGCTGATTACGGAAATTATTTTTGAGCGGGGGCCGCCCCGCACGTGGGTTCCTTTGCTTGTCTAAAAACAAAAGTGTCGGGAACACATTTAGACGTGCGAAGTGCGCCCGAACGGTTCCCTAATTCTGCGCGTCTCGCCCGGCACCCAGGCCGACCGAAGACACCTCCATGTACCTCGGTCGCCGCGTGGCGTCGTGCCGCGTCCCGTTGGGCGATTCCGGTCCCGGACTCCGATGCCGGGGGCACTCTAACGCATTGAGGACAGCAAGCGGCAGCGCTCGCTGCACTAGATTGAAAAACACTCTAAGGCGGATCGATGCTGGATGTCGCAGAAAAGCGAATCGAGCAGACTCCGCCTTGTTTACCACCGCTCATCTCATCTCAACGCGATGAACCACAAAAGCGCAGCGGAGACGTCTCATGCAAGACCTCGCCAATGTATTCGAAAATCCCGTGTCCCGGGAAGTCTGGAACTGGAAGTATCGTCTCATAGACGAAGCGGGTAGCGACTCTACCATCCGGGATACCTGGCGGCGTGTGGCGCGAGCTTTGGCCAACGCGGAACCCGAACTCTCCGCTAGTTGGGAACGCGCCTTTCTTAAAGCGTTGGAAGATTTTCGCTTTCTGCCCGGCGGGCGGATTCTCGCCGGAGCCGGAAGTCAACACGATGTTACCCTATTCAACTGTTTCGTATTGGGTACTATCGAAGACTCGATGGAAGGTATTTTCTCCGCACTCAAGGAAGCTGCGCTAACCATGCAGCAGGGCGGCGGCATCGGTTACGATTTTTCCACCCTGCGTCCAGCCGGTATGCCCGCCCGACGATGCGGCGGTGTAGCTTCCGGCCCGGTATCCTTCATGCGCATTTGGGACAGCATGTGCGCCACGCTTCTTGCCGCCGGAGCCAGACGAGGAGCCATGATGGCTACGCTGCGTTGCGATCATCCGGACATCGAAACCTTTATCGGTGCAAAACGTACCCTAGGCGAACTGCGGAATTTCAATCTCTCCGTGCTCATCACGGATGATTTCATGGATGCGTTAGAACAGGATCGGGATTGGCCACTGGTTTTCCCCATCAACACCGAGGCAGACCCTCCCGACGCGGGACAAATTGTTTTCAGGCGCTGGTCTCACACCGGCTCACCCGTGCCATGCCGCATCGTTCGAGTGAGCAGAGCCCGAGAACTGTGGCATGCAATAATGCGGTCCACCTATGACTATGCCGAGCCTGGTGTCCTGTTTATCGATCGCATCAACCGGCAAAACAATCTTTGGTATTGCGAGCACATCTCCGCCACCAATCCATGTGGTGAAATCCCACTTCCCGCCTACGGCGCTTGTAATCTGGGCTCTATTAATCTCACCCGCTTCGTGTCGGAGCCATTCGAGGATAACGCCGCTTTGGATTTCGCGGCCATCGAACGGACCGCCGCCGTGGCCGTGCGCATGCTGGATAATGTCATCGACGCAAGCCGGTTTCCCTTGCCGAAACAGCGGGATGAAGCTCTCGGTAAACGACGTATCGGCTTGGGAATTACCGGTTTGGCAGACGCGCTGGTAATGCTGGGACTACGCTACGACGACGAACGCGCCTGCCAGCTTGCCGACAAGATCATGCGGAGCGTGTGTCTTGCCGCGTATCGGACTTCCATCGAACTGGCGCGCGAAAAGGGTTCTTTCCCGTGCTTGGATCGTGACAAATACCTGCAGAGCAACTTCGTTCGGACCTTACCGCGCACGATCAGAAAAGGCATCGCCGAACACGGCATTCGAAACAGCCATTTGCTGGCGGTTGCGCCTACCGGTTCCATTAGCTTGCTCGCAAACAATGTATCCAACGGGCTCGAACCGGGATTTGACGAGCGCTATCAACGACGCGTTCTGACACCCGAAGGCCCCCGGAACTACGACATCGAAAACTACGCTGTCCGGTTGTGGAGACTCAGCCGTTCAGAGCGCACGTTGCCGCCTGCTTTTGTCACCACCTCCGAGTTGTCCCCGCTTGCTCATTTACGGATGCAGGCCGCAATCCAACACTCGGTGGACAACGCCATTTCGAAAACAGTTTATTTGCCCCAAGACTTCCCCTTTCCCGATATGGAGTCGCTGTACCGCCAGGCTTACGACATGGGACTGAAAGGTTGTACCACTTATCGGCCGAACCCCATTACCGGAGTCGTGATCAGCCCAACGGAACCCTTAACGGCTTCCACTGTTTGCTGCGAACAGAATGCTTAGGCAGTTACGCCAGCGGCGCGTGTCGCCCTATTACGACACATCAGACGTGGGACAAGAAAAGAACTTGGAAAAGCGTTTTTGACAAGAACCGACCTCGGCGCAGGGCGTAAAGAGTTTGAACCTCGTTACGCCCCATACCGATGCACGGTTAGACGATTAGAGGGCAGTGGACGAAGGAACTTTATGGTTCTTGATTTCGCCACGCTGCATGCGAACGTGCTCCTCAAGCTGCCGCTTTGCGGCGTCGAAAGCGTCACGTAATGCTACGTATACATCCTCGTGCGCCTGTTTGTCATGATGATCGCGGCTGACCACGATTTGTCTCTGGGGCACGCTCAAATCGATCCTGACTTTATAGAGATTACCCTGATGCTGATGATGGTGCTCCGCTTCGACGGCGACTCTACAGCTGATGATATGATCGCAGAATTGCTCCAATTTTGTGGCTTTCTCCCGAATGCGGGTTTCAACGGCGTCGGAGTGAGGAATTCCTCGAAACGTAATCTCTAGTGGAACTTGCATAGGTCTTTCCCATTAAGTGTCAAGTCTGTAAGTAATCTAAAAAGGTCTCCACCGAAGCCCCGGCCCAGTGGATACTGTCCGGCTCTTCCAAGTTATCGGCTTCATTTTAGGTAGATTGGTCCATTGACTGTTTATTTTGTGCGCCCGTAAGGCTTGGGGCGATTGGGCCGTAAAAACTACCAACACCTTCTTTCCTTGCCGCTCCGGGTAACAATAATATACAACCGGCAGTCCTCCTGTCGATCTAAAGACCCATCGCGCGTTTGGCCGCCGGTGACGCCGGAGCTTAGTGGTACGACTCTCTCGCTCGAAAACGGTCACCGCCCACTTCCTATACAAATTCGGAAACTGAGGCGCGATTACGGGTGAATTGTTCTCCCAAAATCACGCAGCGCCGCTAACGCCTCGTCGAGATCCGCCCCCGTATGGTCCGCGGAAACCTGAAACCGGATTTCTTCGTCGCCGCGGGGCACGACCGGATAAACAATCCCGGTTGCCAGAATGCCCCTCTTCCAGAGGTGACGGACCATATTTCGGGTCGCTTCGGTATCCCGGAGCAGCAACGGCACGACGGGATGCTCGCCATGGAACGTCTCGCATCCCAAGTCCTTCAGACCCTGCCGGAATCTGTTAGTCAAGCTCCGCAGCCGCTCGAGCCGATTCTGTCCTTCGGGACCGCCCACGATCTCGACGGCTTTCACGGCGGCGGCCGCTTCGCCCGGCGTGATCGGATTGGAATAAATATAAAGGGGGGCTTTTTCGCGCAAATAATCGACTAAGAGCGAACTGCCGACGACATACCCCCCGTTGACACCGAAAGCCTTCCCCAAAGTGCCAATCAAGACATCCACCGGCCCGCATCCGGCATATTCTTCGGTTCCCCGGCCGGTTGCCCCGAAAGTGCCAACGCCATGGGAGTCGTCAATTATGACCAAGACCCCTTCGGCGAATTTTTCTTCATAGCTTTTGGCCAGTGCCATTAGTTCCTTGAGCGGGGCATGATCGCCGCGCATGCTGAAGATGCCGTCGGTCACGATGGCCACTCGCCTGCAGGATTCGACAGCCTGCCGTAAAAACGTTTCGGCTTGTCCTATGTCCAAATGTCCGTAAACGAACTTCTCCCTTGGACGGGCCAGACGAATCGCATTGATGATGCAGTTGTGGTTCAACTCGTCGCTAATCACCGCGGTTTCTGGGCTTATCAGCGTCGGCAGAATCCCCATTACCGCCGTATACGCCGAGCTGAACAGCATTGCCGCCTCCCGGCCGTGAAATTCGGCCAGGCGCTGCTCCAGCAGCACATGTGGCTCGTAGGTGCCACTGATAAAGCGCACCGCTCCCGGGCCGGCACCGTAGGCTCGGACGCCTTCCTCCTCGGCCTTCATCACTTCCGGATGAAACGCGAGTCCCAAATAGCCGTTGGAATTCATCCGGAGAAAGGAACGTTCGCCCTCCCCTTTCAGCAGATAACGGATACCGCGACCATCCCGGGGCGGTAGAACGGCAGTGATAATCGCCTCCCGGCTCTTGCGCATTCCGGATTGGTCCAGTTGCGCCAGCTCTCGCTTCAACAAGGCTTCCACTCGGTCCATGGCCATAGTCCACCTCATCGGCTAAACGGTTGACGTACTTTGTAGCTTGGCACGAATCTTATCGAGCATATCGCTCGTCATTCGCGCCATGTCGTAGTTCGGCGCCCAGTTCCACTCGGTCCGCGCCGCACTGTCGTCCAAGGACTGGGGCCAGGAATCGGCAATCGACTGACGCACGGGGTCCACTTCATAGTCGATTGCAAAATCGGGAATATGTTTCCGAATCTCGGCGGCCAATTCGCTTGGGGTAAAGCTCATGGCGGTCACGTTGAACGCGTTGCGGTGCGTCAAACCTGCTGGATCGGCTTCCATGAGCGCCATCATTGCCCGGATGGTGTCGGGCATATACATCATGTCGAGGCGCGTATCCCCTCGGAGAAAGCAGGTGTAATGCCGATAACGGATTGCCTGATAGAAGATTTCCACCGCGTAATCGGTAGTTCCGCCGCCGGGCGGGGTCAGATAGGAAATAATCCCCGGCAGGCGCAAACCTCGCGTATCGACGCCGAACCGCCGGAAATAGTAATCGCAGAGCAATTCGCCGGTGAGTTTGGTGATACCGTAGATCGTCGTCGGACGCTGGATGGTGTCTTGAGGCGTGCCGTCGCGCGGCGTGGTCGGCCCGAAAGCCCCGATCGAACTCGGGAAAAACAGGGCGCATCGATGCTGACGAGCAACCTCGAGCATACGATACAAGCCGCCCATATTGACGTTCCAGGCCACCTGCGGCCGCTCTTCGGCCACCGCGGAAAGAAGTCCCGCCAGGTGATAAATGGTCTCGATCCGGTAACGGCGCACGACATCCTGAATCTGGCGCAACTGGGTGCAGTCGAGATGTTCGAATAGGCTGTCGCCTTTGCCCGCTCCGGCAGGCGGCATGCGGATATCGGCGGCCACCACACGATCCTCCCCGTATCGGGCCCTCAACGCCGGAATCAGCTCCGAACCGATTTGACCGAGAGCACCGGTCACCAGAATTCGACCCTGTGAACCTATCGTCATCTTCTTCCTACGAATCCGCTGATAGGCAAAATCATCTATTTTCCGATTGATTTGCGTCCAAGGTTAAATCCCCCAAACGATGGGGTCAATGCAGCGGAGACTACAGAGTCAATATGTCCAGCGATGCACAAGCGATAAAGAGCCTTGACACGCGGCCTCGGGAGCAACAAGCTGAACCATCCGTTGACACTCCGCCCGGAGGTAGCATCCATGTCCCAAAAAGAGGAAAAGGCATATTCCCAGGAAGAAATCGAGGAACGCTTGAAACAGGAGCTTCCCCACTGGTATTACGAGAACGGCTGGATACGCCGAAAATTCCGCACCCACGGCTGGAAAGCCAGCTTGATGGTGGTGAATACGGTTGGTCACTTGGCCGAGGCCGCCTGGCATCATCCCGATCTTACCGTCTCTTACGCTTTCGTCATCGTCAAACTGGCAACCCACACGGCGAAAGGCGTGACGGACAAGGATTTCGCGCTGGCGAAGAAGATCGAGGAGGTCGTGCAGTGGAATGCCAACGCGGAGACCGGTGGCATCCTGGAAGGCACACCGGACGACCCGCGGTTCAGGTACCTTAAGTACGACTGAGCGACTCCAGCAACTGGTGCGCTTCCTTTTGCAGCTTCGGGCGGAGGAACAGCAACCTCCATCGACTGCCGCCGCATTGCCGCCACAGGACCACCGAGCGGATACCGGCCAGCAAAAGCGACCGAATTTTTTCGGCATTCTCCGGATCGGACACGTAAATCTGCTCGCCGGCTACCATTACCCGCGGCTTCAACTGGCTAAGGGTCTGCTGATACGTCTCGGCAAGCGTAGCGAGCACGTCCTCGTTCAGAACACCCCGTTCTTCCGCCTGCGCAGCGGCTTTTTGTACGCCCGAATGAATGGTTTCGAGCATGCGGGGCTGCTTCATCAACTTGCGTTCTAGAAAGATGAGCGTCGAGGCATAGCGCGCCTGCTCCGGGTCCACCACATCAGGACCGCCCAATTGTCGTTCGATCTGTCTGAGACCGGTCATGACGCGGTGAAGACCGCCGTAAACATCCAGAACGTCGTCCGAATCGATCTTCAGCACGCTGCCGATGCTGGCCTCCAAGTCCTCGCGGTCGGCCGTCCCGCGCTTCGCGATATGCTGCACGAGGTAAACCGCCTGGGACAGGCCGGCCAAAGCGATTACTTGATTGCTTAAGGTTTTTATCATGACGGACCGCAACTAATGCCAAGGAAATGCAGGAAATTCCCCGCGCTGGGTTATTGTTCGCGCCGATTGTATTTCACCGCGTTTCCCTTGGCTAATTCGACCGGATACTTTTCGGCGTTCTTCCGCATCTTCTCGTGGATCGCCTCTTCCAAATCGATATTCAGCTGATCGGCCAATCGCAACAAATAGATTAAAACGTCGGCGATCTCCTCTCGCACCGCGCGATAGTCCCCGGCTTTTTCGGACAGACGGCGCGACTCATCCTCCTTAAGCCATTGAAAATGCTCCAACAGTTCCGCCGCCTCCACCGCCAGGGCGATAGCGAGGTTTTTCGGACTGTGGAACTGGTCCCAGTCTCTCTCGTCTGCGAATGCTCGTAGAGTCTGTTGTATAGCTGCGATATTCATGGAAAGCTCTTCGTACCGTATTTTTTTATTGACGCGGAATAAGCGAAAATAGTTAACACGAATATCGCGACAAAACGAAATCGCACGAAGCCCTTGGACGAAACCTCATGTAATTTCGTGTCCGTAAACAATCGCTCGTGAAGGTATTAAAAAATGGAAAGCCTGATTCAGAACCTGCAACGCACGATTCGCGCCCTGGAAACCCTGAGCGAAAAAAGACTGCCCGAAGCCGACCAGGTGGACGAACTGCTTGACCAGCTGTTTCAGCAGAAAATCGACTTGGTCAATGTCACCTTGAGCAGTTCGTCGCCGGTGTACCAACAGGCCGCTCAGGCCGTGAGCCAGGCGGCGACCCGTGTTGAAAAAGCCGCCAAAGAGCCGTCCCGGGTAAGCGAGGCCATTCCTGTCGTGTTCGACGCCATCGGCAAGCTGGCCAAGCTGTTGAACCATGTGACGCCCTGAGGCGGATGAAGCCCGTGCAACCCGGCCAACGCTTTCCCTTTCCGAAACTGGAAACGGCCGGGAATGCGCCGCTTGCGTCGAAATCCCTCCCCCCCCCTCACCTTCATTGCCCGCCCATAGATTTAGAAACCTATCAATGGCTGGAACAGCGGGTAGGACGCTGTCACCTCAACCAAAGACTGGGCATAGAGCATGATTTCGAGGCACGGGTGTTCGGTCAGGGACGCACGTTATTCCACATCGAGAATTGGTATTCCGTCCACGGCTTGATGCGTTATCTGCTGCGGCTTTTGTGGCTGCACAGCCGAGGTCGGGAAAATGCCCGGACCATAGAAATCCGGCATAACGAAATCGTGCTCGAACGGCTTCCCCGAGCCTTCGACGGCTTTACCCTGCTGCACCTCACCGATCTTCACCTCGACATCGAGGAGGACATTCCCCAGGCGCTCATTGACGCCGTGAATCGAGTCGACGGCTACGACATCTGCGTTCTAACCGGTGATTTCCGTGCGAAAACCTTTGGCCCATACGAACCGGCGTTGACCGCCATGCAAAGGGTTCGTCCGTTCCTAAAGGAACCGGTCTATGGCGTTCTCGGCAATCACGACACCATCCGCATGGCGCCAAGACTCGAGAATCTGGGAATCCGCATGCTGTTGAACGAATCTACACCCCTCACGCGTGGCGATGCGACCATCTATCTCGCGGGCATCGACGACCCCCATTATTACCGCGCCGACAATCTCGAAAAGGCGACCGATCAAATCCCCGAGGGATCGTTTTCCATTCTATTGTCCCACTCGCCCGAAACATACCGGCATGCAGCCTACGCGAGTTTCGACGTGATGCTGAGCGGACATACCCACGGCGGCCAGATTTGCCTCCCCGGACGCATCCCCATCATGCTCAATGCGAAAGCCCCTAGGGCCTTCTGCAACGGGCCATGGCGTTATCATTCCTTGCAGGGTTACACATCGGCCGGCAGCGGGGTCAGCATCGTGGACGTACGACTGAATTGCCCGCCCGAGATTACCCTGCATCGTCTGCGTTGCGCTTGATCTAATAGGGTCTCTGGCGTATGCGGAGTTGAAAGAGGATTCGAGAGAGCACGAGATCCAGGAACACGAACGTGGCTACGAGAGCGGCGACATAGGTAAGCTCCAGACCCAGTTCGACGCGCACCACGAGCAGCGGAAACAAAGACTCGGGAATCTGATCTAATCCAAACGCCATACCGCTGGAAGGAACACCAAGGCGTCTTTTGACGAAACTGGAAAAAAGATCGCCTAACATGGCCGCGCCGCCGATACAAAGCCCCACTCCGATAGGAAGCCCTACGCCCGCAGCGGCCAGTCCCGTAAGTGGTATCGCGGCGATGAGTCCTCGCCAGGTCTTCGACGAGCCGAACAACGGACGCCGGTCCAGAAAGCATGCGCCGCCGTCTATAGGCCATGCCAATCGCTCGCCGAGCCCCTTGTTGAGCAATATGGGAACGCCGTTAGCGGCCAGCAGTAGGAACAGAAGTTTGAAAGTCAGCATTATCACCTGGATCGGCCGCACTAACTGACCGCTGGGATATCATCCTAAATGGTCCGCCGCCGGTAAAGAGGAAAGCGCGATGAGCACCCGCCAAGAAATCGCCTGCGCTCGGAAGAACCAGGAACTGTTCCCCCATATCCCCGACGTGGGATATGAGGGATGGGTGATACCGTGGAGGAGGCTTTCGCGCATGCGGCGGAGAGATTCGGACTTGCGCGGCTTGTGGCAAAATTCCTGCCCATAGTCTGCATCAAGAGCTAATCCTTCATTCGAGGGTCCAACCGATTCAGCTCAGGAGCACCGCCACAAGGCCAGTCATGAAAATTCCGTCGAAAGTGCCTGCGCCCCCGATAGAAGCGATCGGAGCGGCCATTTGGCGGATGTCCCTCAGGCGCAGCAGATCGGCGCCGATTAAAACCCCTAAAGATCCCGAGATATAGGCAAGCGGAGCCCGGTATTCGTCTCCCAGGAAAATGGCGGCCAGCGCCGCGGACAGCGGAGCCACCAAGATCGGCATGCCGATACCGATACCCGGAATGGGCCGGCTCATAAAATAGCTGACGGAGGCAACAAACGCCGTAGCCGCCATAATTTGCAGAGGCGAAATACTGTAGCTCTGGACCAAATACAGCGAGAAAAGTACCGGCACCAGGCATCCGCCTACGTTCACCGCAACCTGGGTGCGGCCGGTAAAAGGCACGGGGGGCCGACGCAGCAAGCCGTAATCGATTCGTTCAACCGGGGGCGCCGCCGCTGATACGCGCAGCGTAAACAGGGGCAAATTGATAGCGCTTCCGAGCAAGGACGTGACTAACAGTGTCAGCGCCGATTCCGGGTCCAAGCCGAGTTTCTGGAAGGTTAATGCAATCAGCCCCAGCTTGATGCTGAAGATAATCCACAGCAGCAATCCCAGGAAGAACAGAAAGTAGATAGGCGAAAACGGTGATCGCATTAGTGCTGATCCAGCTCATAAAGAAGGGCCGGAGGGCATTTGCACCGCGGCCCTTGGGGGCTTATTCCACTTTGATGCTTTTACGCTTGGAGCCGGCCACTTTGGGAACGATTAACTCGAGCACGCCGTCTTTGAAGCTGGCCTTGGTCTTGTCGCCCTCCACCGGACAAGGCAATCGAATGGTGCGCTGAAATTCGCCCCGGCTCAACTCGCGCCGGTAAAACTGGCCCTTTTCTTCCTTGTCCTCGCGCTGGGCCGTAGCTCGAATAGTCAGCGAATTATCCTGCAACGAGACGTCGAGGTTTTCTTTGCTGACCCCCGGCAGTTCCGCACGAACGAGCAACTCCTGCTCGCGGTCGACCACATCCACTCTGGGCATACGGCCGCCGAACAGGGATTCCCTTTCCGGCAATCCCCGTCCGAAAAACGGCAGCATCCAGTTGCGCCGCACCTCGTCGAACCACTGCTCAAGCTCGTCGAAAGGACTCAAGAACTGGCCCTGCTGAGGCTGGGCCAGTTCTTTCTTGGTAGTTTCCTTGGTTTGATTCTCTTGTTTGTCGGTCATGGCGTTTCCTCCTTTACATCACACGAAACAAGGTCCACATATCAGGCTTGATCAAGAGAACAAAACCGAATTTATCGGTTTCTGAAACAAGGCCGTCAACGGTCGATTTCAACGACCTTTAACAGATTATTGCTCTCCGATATGTCTGCAACATTTGACACTAGCCCATGTCAAAGTGTTGCATCGAGAAGACCGCACCTGCGGCGCGAGGTGGATTTATCATAAGAGCCTTCCCGGGTTGTCTTTCCGCCTTGCTTCAGCTTGTCGGCGCTCCAAAGCACCGCTTTTGCATCGTCCTTTCTTATTCGCTACTCTAGCTCGCTGGATAAATAACCGCTATCTCTTGATGGAAATTCTCATATTAGTCTTTCTTTTCCTATTAAATGGCGTATTCGCCATGTCCGAAATGGCCATAGTCTCAGCCCGGAAAATCCGCCTACAGCAGTCCGCCCAGGAAGGACATTGCGGCGCCAAAGACGCCCTCCGATTAGCGAACGAACCCTCCCATTTCCTTTCCACGATTCAGGTCGGTATTACCTTAATCGGGATTCTTAGCGGCGCCTTCGGTGAAGCCGCCATTTCCGGCCAACTGGCCGCTTACCTGGAACAATTTCCGGAAATCGCCCCTTACAGCCGTGGCCTCTCACTGGCGGTGGTGGTCATCGGTATCACTTATTTTTCCTTGATTATCGGCGAGTTGGTTCCCAAGCGGCTGGCACTGCACAAGCCCGAAAAAATCGCCATGATCATCGCCCGGCCGATGCGCTTCATTTCTCTGTCAGCTTATCCTCTGGTCAAAATCCTGAGCCTGTCGACCGATCTCATCCTGAGACTGTTCGGAGCTCGGCAACCCCAGGAACCGCTGATCACCGAAAAGGAAATCAGGTTCATGATCGACCAAGGTACCGAGGCCGGCGTGTTCCATAAATCCGAGCAGGAAATGGTTTCCAACATCCTGCGTCTGGACGATCTTCGCGTCGGGGCAATCATGACGCCCCGCATGGATATTTATTACCTGGATATCAAGGAATCCTTCGAGGAAAACCGCCGCAAGATCATCGACAGCCCCTACTCGAGAATCCCCGTATGCAAGGACGGGCTCGACAACGTCATCGGGTTCGTCCAAGCCAAGGATCTGCTGACCAAAGCCCTACGCGGCGAAAACATGGACTTGGCCCGGTTGATCAAGACACCACGCTACGTTCCGAAATCACTGAACCCCATGCAATTGCTGGAGGAATTCAAGCGCTCGAAGACGCCCATGGCTCTGGTTGTAGACGAATATGGCGAGGTGGCCGGGCTGGTTACCCTCAAGGACGTGATGGAAGCGATCGTGGGCGACATTCCCATGACCGAGTGGGAGGAAGAACCGGAAGCGGTTCAGCGCAACGATGGGTCCTGGCTTTTGGACGGGACGCTCAGCACCACCAAGTTTAAACAGATATTCGACGTGGACGAGCTACCCGACGAGGCGACGGGCAATTTCCATACGATAGGCGGATTCGTCATGCTGCAGCTCGGCCACGTTCCTCGCGCGACCGACCATTTCGAGTGGAATCATCTTCGTTTCGAAGTCGTGGACATGGACAAGAATCGAGTGGACAAGCTCTTGGTTTCGCCGACCGATCTTGGTTAGCAGCCTGCAATGCAGAATGTACTGCTGCTCTGCTTTAATCATCGCAACTCGTTCTTCATAGCGCCGCAACGTTCGCACCGATAAACCGTAACCAGCTTGCCCTGCTTCACGTCAAAGGGCTTTTCCTGCGCCACCACCCACTTGTGAAAACCACTTCGGCATAGCGTCTTACCGGCGTGCTTTTCCGACGGCTTGGGTCGACGGAAGTTAACTACGTTGCCCATCGATCGATGCTCCTAAATTCCGGAAAAAATGGTTCTAAAAGTCAGATTGATGCGCCCGGTCTTCGGCTCGCGCGTTTTCGGGATCGAATGCCGCCATCCATGCTGCAAACTTCCGCCCATGAGCAGCAGACTGCCGTGGGTCAAGGAGATGTCCAGCGTCTCGCCGGTCTTGTTGTGGCGAAGCCTGAACAGCCGTTCGGCGCCAAGACTTAGGGAAGCAATAAAAGGATTTGGCCCGAGCTCTTTTTCCTTGTCCGCATGCCACCCCATGGAATCCCGCCCGTCTCGATAGAGATTGCCGAGCACGCTATTGAACCGTCGCCCACAAAAACATTCTAGGCGGCCCTTGAGTGTCAACAGGGTTTCGGCCCAAAGCAAAGGCATATGGTCCACGCCCGAATAGCGGTAGACCCCGCCCGCGTCTCCGTACCAGCATATGAGACGCGGCACCTTCACCCGCCGACCGACGACCGTGATTTCCTCTTCCCGCCAAGCCAAATCCCGCCGCAAGAGAACATAGAGCGAATCCGCTTCCTCTCGGGAAACGAAATCCTCAACGAAATAAAGTTCGCCGTCCCAAGGCGCGAGATTAACCATGGACTTGTGGGCCAACGGAACAAACCTGTTCAAAGACCCGCACCATCCATTCGCTCCACCAAGCGCTTTAGTCCGTCCGAAATGAAAACGGCATACGGCGCACTCTCTTCGATGGATTTCAGCGCGGGGGGCAATTGCTGCAATAATTGCCCCCGCAGCCGTTCCTGCATGGCGGTAAGAGTCTCCTGCGAACCGAGACGCTTGCCTTTGGCCATAACTTGGCGGAGCAGCGGTTCGCCTCCGATATGAGATTCGCTTTCCTCGGTAATTAAATCGTGCAGCATAAAGCCGTTATCGTCGTAATGGCGATACACCTGCTTGCGTCCGGGCCAGTTCGCCTTGCCTTTCGAGCGCTTCCGCCTGGGACGGCCGGCATATTCCTGCAGCTTGTACGCGCAGTTCAGATAAGGCATGTCGCGGGATGTCGTCATACGCGTACCGACCCCGAATCCATCGATGGGGGCCCCTGCCTCAAGCATCCGCCCGAGTTCGTGCTCGTCCAAATCGCCGCTGGCGAAAATGCTGCACTCCGAAAGCCCACCCGCGTCCAGAATCGACCGCACCGCCTTGGCCAATTCCGCCATATCGCCGCTGTCGAGCCGCACGCCTTTTATGGAGATGTTCTTTTCGGCCAGCTTGGGAGCCAAAGCAACCACTTTCCGGGCGGCTTCCAGCGTGTCGTAGGTATCGATCAAAAGCAGCACATTGTCCGGCAGACTTTCCGCGAACCGGCCGAAGGCCTCCGCCTCGTTGTCGTGGGCCATGACGTAGGAGTGGGCCATAGTGCCGTAAATCGGGATGCCGAACAATTTTCCGGCCAGAACGTTCGACGTGCCGTCGAAACCGGCCAGATAAGCGGCACGGGCCGCCATCAGCCCGGCCTCGGCACCGTGAGCGCGGCGCAACCCGAAATCCACCAACAGTTTGCCCGGCGCGGCGAGTACCGACCGAATCGCTTTGGAAGCGATCAACGTCTGGAGCTGGACGATATTGATCAAACGGGTCTCGATTATCTGCGCTTCGGAAATCGGCGCGGTTACCCGAACAATCGGTTCGTTCTGAAAAAAGGCGGTTCCTTCCGGGATAGCGTAAACATCTCCGGTGAAGCGGAGATCGGACAGGTAGGCGACGAACTCCGGCGCAAAGTATCCCAGAGTATTGAGCCACTCGCATTCTTCGTCGGAAAACCTGAAGTTTTCCAAGAATTCGACAAGCTGCTCCAACCCGGCGGCGACCAGAAAATTACGGTTCGGGGGCAACTTCCGCACAAACAGCTCGAAAGTCGCGGTGTCGGACATGCCCTCCCGATGGTAGGCCTGCAGCATGGTAAGCTGATAAAGATCGGTGAGCAGCGCGCTGTTTTGCCCGTTCATACTACAATCCGATCCTGCGATATCAGACGAGCGCCCAAGCGCACCATCTCGCTTATGGCCTTTTCGCCGTCTTCGGAACGCAGGTTGACGGCCCTTATCGCATCTCCAAGTACGTAAACCCTAAAACCGAAGGCTAAAGCGTCCCTGACCGTGTTCAGAACACAGTAGTCGGTTGCCAGGCCGCCGACGAATACTGTCTCAACGTCCCTTTGCCGCAAGCGGTCGTGAAGATCGGTGCCGGAAAACCCCGAGTAAGCCTCCGTATCCGTTCGTGTGGCTTTCGACACAATCTGAACGTCAGGCGGAAGTTTTAACGATGCGGCGAATGCTGCCCCCCGGGTTTCGGCGATGCAGTGCGCCGGCCAAGGACCGCCCTGCTCGATAAAAGAGCAATGGCCCCTCGGATGCCAGTCGCGGATGGCAAAAATAGGCAAGCCTAAACGGCGGAAGCATTCTATATAAGCATTGAGCGGTTCGATCACTTCGTCGCCCCGAGGCACCGCCAGACTGCCCCCGGCCAGGAAGTCGTTCTGAACGTCGGCAATAAGCAGTGCATCCTTGGAAGTGAGTGGAATTTTTTGGCTATTCGCAGTCATATAGATAGAGCCTGTTTGTATCGCATCATTCGGCGCGCGAATATCCACTGTCAAACGGACAGTCGCTGTAAAGACCCTTCGCGCCAGCATTGGAGGTATCTGGTTCGCTCAAACGCCAAGACTTATAATCCTTAGGCATCTGGGCAGGACACCACGTTCAAGGCCCGCTTCAAAAGCGGCATTGCCCAGTTTGAACTTTGGCGCGATCCAGCGGCTTTTAGTTCAGAAGATTTCGTAGATAGGACAACCACAGCGGGTCTGTGAATCCGTGTCGGAAATCTCAGCTTTCACATATCGGGTGCGACCATGGCGAAAATTGTCTTGCAAGTAACGGGTATGAAGTGCGGCGGCTGCGAAAATCAGGTTCAGGACGCAGCCAAATCCTGTGCCGGCGTTTCAGCGGCCAAAGCGTCCCAGAAAACGGGCGCGGTCGAAATCGATTACGACGAAACAAAAGCCGATTTGGCCTCAGTCAAAAAAGCGATCACTGAAAAAGGATTCGCCGTCGGCTGAAAATAATGCCGCGGAACGCGATGGAGCAAACAAATCTCGCAGTGGAAAACCGGGCGAACCATGCTCGAAAGCTTGTCGAAACCGCCTCGGAGGACGGTTGATTTTCACTTTGGGATGCCGTCCAATACGCGAGCTTTTACCCTCGGGCGATACTGTCTCCGTGACAACGGATAATCAGTTCGGCTTTGTAAGGAACCGGTACCGCCGTCCACACATCCCGCATGCGATGGGATAGATGTTTACCGATTCGTGACGGAATTCGCAAAAGTATCAATGGATAAATGACGGAATGGCGAATCGTGCCGCATACCTGACCTAAATACCTGATCTAATGTCTTATAGATTTTCTGGCAGGAATTATGCTCATCGGTCTTAATGCCGCGGCTCGATACTCAAATACCATAAGAAGGGTAATCACATGAAAGCGCCTGCACATATTGCCGTTACGGGAGCGGCGGGGCAAATTAGTTATGCATTGCTTTTTCGGCTGATTGCAGGGGATTTACTGGGCGACGACCAACCCATCGTATTGCGTTTACTCGAGATTCCCGAGGCCCTCGCCGGACTGGACGGAGTAAGGATGGAGCTTATCGATTGCGCGTCGCCTTTGCTCCATGATGTGGTCGTGTCCGATGATCCCTATGTGGCGTTCGAAAATGCCGATCTCGCCTTTTTAATCGGAGCAAAGCCGCGGGGCCCCGGTATGGAGCGCAAGGATCTGTTGAGAGTAAATGCGGATATATTCGCTGTCCAAGGCCGGGCCCTCAACGCCACCGCCAAACGTAGCGTTAAAACGCTGGTGGTCGGCAATCCCGCCAACACCAATGCCCTGATTGCCCAACATAACGCGCCCGATCTTCCGCCGGAGAATTTCTCCGCGATGACTCGGCTCGACCACAATCGGGCGGTAAGCCAGCTGGCGCTACATTGCGGTTGCTCGGTGAGCGATATCAAGAAGGTGATCATCTGGGGCAATCATTCAACGACGCAGCACCCGGACTTGCATCATGCACTGGTCCAGGGAAAGCCGGCTTTGGAGAGAGTCGAACGGGATTGGTATGAAAAGGAGTTCATTCCCACCGTGCAGAATCGCGGCGCTATCGTGATTCAAACGCGCGGAAAGTCCAGTGCTGCTTCGGCCGCCAACGCGGCGCTGGACCATATGCGCAACTGGGTGTTAGGCACGCCGCCTGGCGATTGGACCAGCATGACCGTCCTCAGCGACGGCAGTTATGGCGTCACGCCGGGTCTCATGTTTTCCTACCCTATTGAAATCGAGAACGCGCAGTACCGGATTGTACAGAATCTCGAAACCAGCGAATTTACCCGCGAAAGACTCAGGATAACGGAGGCCGAACTGTTAGCCGAACGTGAAGCCGTGCGGCATCTCCTTAGTTAAGCCAAGCGCTTGCGTTAGCAGCCTGTCTTTTAATGACATTGCTAAATGCCGAGGGGCCGCGCTGCAATCCCGTCCGCCGCGCCCCCGATGAAGAATCAGCTCGTTGCCAGCAGCAGCTCCAACAAAGCCTTCTGCGAATGCAGACGGTTCTCCGCCTCGTCCCAAACCACGCTTTGTGAACCTTCCAGTACTTCGGCACTGACCTCCTCTCCCCGATGCGCCGGTAGACAATGCATGAACAGCGCGTCCGCCGCCGCCAGCTTCATTAAAGCCGCGTCGACCTGATAGCCTCGAAACGCGTTCTGACGCTGCGTCTGCTCCGACTCCTGCCCCATGCTTGCCCACACATCGGTGACGACCAAATCGGCGCCCCGCACCGCATCTGCCGGATCGCTCAGCAATTCCACGCGACCGCCGGCCCATTCGATCAGCGCCGTTTCGGGCTCATAGCCTTCGGGGCAAGCAATCCGGAGCTTAAAATCGAGCAATTCTGCCGCATGGATATAGGTCTGGCACATATTGTTGCCGTCGCCGATCCAGGCCACGGTTTTGCCGGCAATATCACCGCGCTGTTCGAAATAGGTTTGCATGTCGGCGAGCAGCTGACACGGGTGGAACCGGTCGGTCAGACCGTTAATCACGGGCACCCGCGAATAGGCGGCGAAGGTTTCGACCGTTTCGTGGGCGTGGGTGCGGAGCATGACGCCATCGACCATGCGCGAGACGACTCGCGCGGAATCTTCGATGGGCTCGCCTCGTCCCAGTTGCGTATCCCGTGGCGACAGAAAAATCGCGGCGCCTCCGAACTGCACCATGCCGACCTCGAACGAAAGCCGCGTGCGTGTCGAGGACTTCTCGAACATCATCCCCAGTACTTTGTTCTTTAGCGGCTCGTAAGGGCTCTTGAGATGCTTGAGCTCGATGGCCCGGCGGATGAGCGCCCGGAATTCCTCGCTGCTTAGATCCAAAAGCGTAATCAGATGACGTGGCTTCATACGCTTTCCCCGACTCGATGGGCCGTGTAGTCGGCGACTAGAGCGGAAACACCTTCGATCAACACCTTCTCGTCATCGTCGTTCAGAACGAACGGGGGCAAAAGGCGAATCGTTCGATCCGCCGTGACGTTAATCAAAAAGCCTCGACTTAGGGCTTGAGCAACCAGATCGGTACAGGGTGTATCAAGCTCGATGCCGATCATCAGTCCTTTCCCCCGGACATCGACGACACGGGGATTGCCCGCCAGCTTGTCGCGAAGCCCGGTCAACAAACGCTCGCCCAATTCCGCTGCGCGTTCCACCAGCCGATTTTCGGTCACGGTCTGCAATACCGCCAATGCGGCGCTGCATGCCAATGGATTGCCGCCGAAGGTCGAAGCGTGCTTGCCGGCGGTCAGCATGTCCGCCGCAAGGCCTCTAGCGAGACAGGCACCGATCGGCACACCGTTGCCCAGGGCTTTGGCCAGGGTCATGACATCGGGCATGATGCCGTGGTGCTGGAAAGCAAACCATTTTCCGGTCCGGCCGATGCCGGTCTGAACCTCGTCCAGCATCAGCAACCAACCGCGCTGATCGCACAGACGGCGTAGGCCGGGCAGGAAATCGTCCGCCGGAACGCGTACGCCGCCTTCGCCCTGAACCGGCTCGACCAAGATAGCCACGACGTTCGGGCTATCGACGGCCTCGACAGCCGCGACACTACCGTACGGCACCCTGACGAATCCCTCGACCAAGGGCTCGAAACCGTCCTGCACCTTCGGGTTGCCTGTGGCGCTCAAGGTCGCGAGCGTGCGGCCGTGGAAACTGCCCCCCATGACGATAACAGCCGGCCGGTCGACGCCGCGTTCATGCCCGTAACGGCGGACGATTTTGAGGGCCGCCTCGTTCGCCTCCGCGCCGGAATTGCAGAAAAAGGCGTTGTCCAGCCCGCTTAATCGGCACAGTTCGCCGGCGAGCTTTTCCTGCAAATCGATCCGGTAGATGTTGGACGTGTGCAGCAGCTTGCCGGCTTGTTGACAGATGGCGTGGGCGATAGCCGGATGGGCGTGCCCCAGGCTGCATACCGCCACGCCGGAAATGGCGTCCAGATAGCGCTTGCCTTCCGTGTCCCAAAGCCACGCACCCTCGCCCCGGTCGAACATTACCGGCAGCCGGGCATAAGTCGGCATTACCTGACTGGTCATCGATTATCTTCCCAAAAATAAAAAGGCAGTCGCGAGACTGCCCCAAAAACGAAGGCAAACATTATAGTAAAAAAAAGTTTGTGCACAAGCACTTGGGTATCTGGAGACGCATAGCGGCAGCGGCATCGATGACCGCAATCCGGTTCCCGAGACCTTTTCGGCGCTTGGGCGCGGGAATTCCCGCCAAAAGGAATCACACCCTCGAAACTCGCCCGACTTTTTTGCCGGATCGGCTGTCTTAACGAATAGCGGGTCAACCCCTGGCAATCACCGACAGCGAGATTTCTTTTACCCGAAAGGAGAGCTAAGTTATGGCAGATCGACCATTTTTAACCGACGTCAAAACTTTGAGGGAACGCGCAAGACAACATATCGAGCTGGGCGCTGTGACCCCGGGATATAAGGCCGACCGAGAGGTCGTGGTCAAACTTCTCAACGAAGCGCTGGCCACAGAAATCGTATGCGTGCTCCGTTACAAGCGCCACTACTTCATGGCATCCGGCATCAATGCGCAAAGCGTTGCCCAAGAGTTCCTGGAGCATGCCAACGAGGAACAGGCGCACGCGGACCGCATTGCCCAGCGTATCGTGCAACTGGGTGGAGAACCCGATTTGTCGCCTGGGGGACTGCAATCGAAAAGCCATTCCGAATACGTGGAAGGCGATTCGCTGGTTGATATGATCAAGGAGGATTTGGTAGCCGAGCGTATCGCGATCGACAGCTACCGGGAGATCATCGAGTATCTCGGAAATAACGACCCCACCACCCGCAGTCTTATGGAAGAGGTCCTAGCCAAAGAAGAGGAACATGCCGAGGACCTGGTGAGTCTTTTGCAGGAATTGGGGCAATAGAGCATTCCTGCAACGGAATCAGCCGCCCGGCTCCGCTTTGTTCGTGCGGCTGGCGGATTCAAATCCGCCGCTGACTCCAACGAAGTTCGCTGAGAAATCCCCCCTTACAGGAGAAAACCGGCGGCAGTCAAACTTCCGCCAGATTGCCTTTTTCTTCGAGCCAAACCTTGCGGTCGGCCGCCCGCTTTTTGGCCAACAGCATGTCCAGCCGCTCGTCGGTCGCTTGCTGCTCTTCCAGGGTCAGTTGCACCAGCCGCCGCGTGTCGGGGTTCATCGTGGTTTCCCGGAGCTGAGACGGGTTCATCTCGCCCAGCCCCTTGAATCGCTGGACATTGATCTTGCCCCTGATCTTTTCGGCCTCGATCCGGTCGAGCACGCCCTTTTTCTCCGCTTCGTCCAGGGCGTAGTACACATTCTTGCCCACGTCGATCCGGTACAAGGGCGGCATGGCGACGAAGACGTGTCCCGCCGCCACCAAGGGGCGAAAGTGGCGGACGAACAGTGCGCAAAGCAGGGTCGCGATATGGTTGCCGTCGGAATCGGCATCCGCCAGCACGCAAACTTTGCCGTAGCGCAGCCCGCTCAGGTCGGCGGAGCCGGGCTCGACGCCGATCGCGACGCTGATGTCGTGGACTTCCTGGGAAGCGAGCACGCCGCCCGAGTCCACTTCCCAGGTATTGAGAATCTTGCCGCGCAAGGGCATCACCGCCTGGTATTCCTTGTCCCGCGCCTGTTTAGCGGATCCACCGGCGGAATCGCCCTCCACCAGAAACAACTCGGTCAGCTGCATGTCCTGGGAGCTGCAATCGGCGAGCTTGCCGGGGAGAGCCGGGCCCGCCGTGACTTTCTTGCGGGTCACCTGACGGCTGGCTTTGAGCCGCTTCTGGGCGCTCTCGATCACCAATTCGGCGATACGCTCACCGATGGCGGGATGCTGGTTGAGCCATAGGCTGAACGCATCCTTCACCACCCCCGAAACGAACGCCGCGCATTCGCGGGAACTCAAGCGTTCCTTGGTCTGGCCGGAAAACTGCGGCTCCTGCATCTTAACCGAGAGCACGTAATGGCAGCGCTCCCAGACGTCTTCCGGAGCGATCTTGATGCCGCGGGGCAACAGATTCCGGAATTCGCAGAACTCCCGCACCGCCTCGGTCAGCCCGGTGCGGAGCCCGTTGACGTGGGTGCCACCCTGGGGCGTCGGCACTAGGTTGACGTAGCTCTCCGTGACCGGCTCGCCCGCTTCCGGCGTCCAGACCACCGCCCAGTCGGCGGCTTCCTGATGTCCTTCGAGATTGCCGATGAACGGTTCTTCCGGCACGCATTCGTTCGATCCGATGCGGTCCAGCAGGTATTGGGGGAGTCCGTTCTCGTAGTGCCAGGTCTCCTCCTCGTTGGCTTGCTCGTCCTTCAGGGTAATCCTGAGCCCAGGACACAACACCGCCTTGGCGCGAAGCAAGGCTTTCAGGCGCGGAACGGCGATGCGCGGAGTATCGAAATAGCGGGCTTCGGGCCAAAAACGAACCGTGCTGCCGGAATCCCGCTTGGCGGTAGAGCCAATTTCTTGGAGTTCGGAAGTTTTGTCGCCGTGCGCGAAGCTCATCCCATAGATCTTTCCGCCCCGGCGCACTTCGACTTCGAGCCGGTCGGACAAAGCGTTCACGACGGAAACGCCGACCCCGTGCAGCCCGCCGGAAAAACGGTAGTTCTTGTTGGAAAACTTCCCGCCGGCATGCAGCTTGGTCAGGATCACTTCCACTCCGGATACGCCGAGTTCCGGATGAACGTCCACCGGCATCCCGCGCCCGTCGTCCCGGACTTCCACCCCGCCGTCGGCCGATAGCCGCACCTCGATGGACTTTGCATACCCCGCCAGAGCCTCGTCGACGCTGTTGTCGACCACTTCCTGGACCAGGTGATTCGGGCGGGCAGTATCGGTATACATGCCCGGCCGCTTCCGCACCGGATCGAGTCCCGAGAGAACTTCAATGGATGAGGCGTCGTAAGTTTCGTTCATATAATTTGAGAAACACTGAAGGTGGACATATCTGCCCTCCTTTTGAGCGGACAGTCGAGTAAGGCAACTCGGCCACCAGTTATAGGCGTCAATGCTTAATATAATCCGTACCCTAGAAATGGGTGCCTCTTACGAGAAGATTGCATTGTGGCAGATAAGTAAACTGCCTTATTCGCTTACCACCCATTTGGGTTCTTGGGCGGCTGGACATTCCAATTTAATCGTTGGTGATGGATATCGCCTTGCGGACGACGCATACAGGCAAAACGGGCAATGGTTTTAGCAATGGTGATCTTCTTATCCTTTATGTGCTTTGCCTCGACCTTGGAAAAAGGATCATCGGACCGATGCGAACCCGTGTAGTAGAAAGATACAAAGTCTTCAAGCTGATCTTCATGCCAGGAGAATCCTTCGCCACAGAACGCGAGCACAAAGCAAGTATTCTCGGCAGCGAGGTTGTATGATCGAATTTTCTCCTCAAGCTCAAGGCTGTATTCAAGCATGCGACTTCGGGCGGCAAACATGCCGTGCCAGAGCTCGCCACCTAGCCAATCCTCAGAGAGAAGAACATTCGCGCTCTTCGGTAACCATCCCTCTTGTAACGCTACCTCGAACTGATCCCACCGATCCGTTGGCATTGGCTTTATCGTTTTCACGTCAACAAAAACGGTAAGTCCATCATTGGTCACGGCTCGAAAGTCGATCGATTTGGCACTACCAGCAAGAACCGGTTCATAGTCAATACAAGTAAACTTCGGGCTTGGATTAGAGAGGAGTGCACTTGCGATGCAGAGCTCGTTATGCAATTCGTCTACTGCACGAAAAACGGAATGTCCATTTGTGAGTACTGACTCAACAGCCTTGAAAAAACGCCCCATTAACCGTTCTGAGCCCTTGAAGCGATTACCAGCGCCCTTAAACTTAGCACTGAAAACTTCAGACACCTGAACGGCGTAGGACTTAACCCACTCCACATCATCTTCTTGACAAAGCTGCTCGGCACTCATAAGCGCGATGCACGTAGCCGCAGGTAATGCTTAATTTACAAGCGTGCCCTAACGATCATTCAGACGGCCTAACCTTCGATATCAAAGGAAACCGCTCCGGATGGCGAATGGAATCCAGATGTAGATCGATGTCCAATTCCGGCCAATAAAGATGATGGGGCCGCGGGCGCTCCACATGAAATATTTGATCGACCGGAGCCTTGCGGAACCAGGGGAATTCCGAGAAAGGAACGAATAATTCTTCTTCCTCGTCAAGAAGAAGCCAAAACCCGTGTTTGGAAATCCCCGAAATTTCAACCGGTGAAATGTCTGCTCCAAGCATTTCGAATCTCCTGTTCATGGGCCCGCAACAAGTTCTCTGCCTCGCGCAACTCTTTGCTCGATAAGCCGAAATTTTGGGCCAGTTCGATGATTGGTTCGAGCCAAAACTTTGCCTCACCATGAGAGTGCATGACATGAACATGCATACGAGGCTCTTCGCGCGAGAAGAAATAAAACCGGTAACCTCGCTCTCGGAATATCGTAGGACTCATATAACGGCGACTTACATCGCCTCCAAAATCGTCCGCTTCACCGAATCCAAGGTCGCATCCACCGTCACCGGCTTGGCCATGCATTGGGCGATGGCCGTGTCGGGGTCCTTGAGGCCGTTGCCGGTGAGGGTGCAGACGATGGTGCTGCCTTCGGGAATGCGGCCGGTCTTGATGTCGTGTAGTGCCCCGGCCAGGGAGGTGGCCGAGGCCGGTTCGCAGAAGATGCCTTCCCGTTCGGCCAGAAGCTTCTGCGCCGCCAGGATTTCGTCGTCGGCGAAGGGTGCGAACCACCCGCCCGATTCCTGCTGCGCGCGCCAGGCGCCGTCCCAGGACTGCGGATGCCCGATGCGGATGGCGGTGGCGACGGTCTCGGGATAGTCCACGAACCGGCCGCTGACGAAAGGCGCGGCGCCCGCGGCCTGATAGCCGCACATGATCGGCCGTTTACTGGTTACCGGCGCATGGGTTTCGGTACCGAGGGCGTATTCGCTGTAGCCCTTCCAATAAGCCGTGATATTGCCGGCGTTGCCCACCGGCAAGCAGTGATAATCCGGGGCGCGGCCGAGAACGTCGACGATTTCGAAAGCGGCCGTTTTCTGTCCTTCGATGCGATAGGGATTGATCGAGTTGACGATGGTCACCGGCGCATGGTCCGCAACCTCTTTGACCAACTGCATTCCGGCGTCGAAATTGCCGTGGATCTGGATTACCTTGGCGCCGTAGATCATGGCTTGGGCCAGCTTGCCCATGGCGATCTTGCCGTCCGGGATCAGCACGAAAGCGGTGATGCCGGCACGCGCGGCATAGGCGGCGGCGGCGGCCGAGGTATTGCCGGTAGAGGCGCAGATGATGGCGCGGCTGCCCTGATCCACGGCCTGGGTCACGGCCATGGTCATGCCGCGGTCCTTGAACGAGCCGGTGGGATTCAGCCCTTCGAACTTGACGTAAATGTCCACGTCCTTGCCGGTCAGCTTCGGGATGTTAACCAACTGGATCAAGGGCGTATTGCCCTCGCAGAGACTCACGGGTCGAGTATCCGGAGTCACGGGCAGGCGGTCACGGTATTTTTCGATGAGCCCCGTATAACGTTTTGCAGATGACATATCGATTTGTAGCTCGTAGGGTGGGTTAGCGAAGCGCAACCCACCGAAAAGAGTGGGCTACGCCATTAATCTATTAGCCTAGCGTTTCCAACCGAATCCGCTTCACCGGTCCGTTAATGGCGGACAGCGCTTCGATCTGTTGGATGGCGTCGTTCAGCTTCCGCTCCTGAACCTTCTGCGTCAGCATGATGACGGGCAGATAGCTTTCGCCGTCCGGCAACTCCTTCTGGATAACAGCCTCGATGCTGATGTTATGGTTGGCGAGAATACGCGTCACATCGGCCAGCACGCCGGGTTTGTCCTCGGCGCTGAGGCGGAGATAGTAGGCCGTTTCGACGTCCTCGATGGGCAGAATGGGAATGTCCGAAATCGCCTCGGGCTGAAACGCCAGGTGCGGCACCCGGTTCTCGGGGTCGGAGGTCAGCGTGCGCACCACGTCGATGATATCCGCCACGACCGATGACGCCGTGGGTTCCGCCCCGGCCCCCGCGCCGTAGTACAGAGTCGGGCCCACCGCATCGCCCTTGACTAGAACGGCGTTCATGACGCCGTTGACGTTGGCGATCAAGCGCCGCTCGGGAATCAGCGTGGGATGCACGCGCAGCTCGATACCTTTTTCGGCGCGGCGGGCGATGCCGAGCAGTTTGATGCGATAGCCCAGAGCTTCCGCGTAGGCCACATCCAGTGCCGTGATGCTGCTGATCCCCTCGATGCAAACCTTGTCGAACTGCAGCGGAATGCCGAAGGCGATGGACGCCAGAATCGTCAGCTTATGGGCGGCATCGATGCCCTCCACGTCGAACGTGGGATCGGACTCGGCATAGCCCAGCGCTTGCGCTTCCTTCAGCACGTCTTGAAAATCCCGCCCCTTTTCGCGCATTTCGGTCAGGATGAAATTGCAGGTGCCGTTGATGATGCCGGCCAGCCATTCCACCTTGTTGCCCGAAAGTCCCTCGCGCAATGCCTTGATGATGGGAATTCCGCCGGCCACGGCCGCTTCGAAAGCCACCATCAGGCCTTTTTCACTGGCCTTGGCGAAGATCTCGTTGCCGTGCAGCGCGATGAGCATCTTGTTGGCGGTGACTACGTGCTTGCCGGCGTCGAGCGCCCGCATCACCAGTTCTTTCGCCGGATTCAGGCCGCCGATCAATTCGACGACGATGTCCACCTCGGGATCGGTGACGACCTCGTAGGGGTCCGTGGTCAATCGGATGCCGTTGGTGTCGCAAATCCGGGAACGGTTGACGTCTCGAGCCGCCACCACGCTAATGTGGATTTCCCGGCCGGCTCGCCGAGTAATCTCGCCGGCATTCCGCTTTAGGACCTTGACCGTGCCGCCGCCGACCGTGCCTAAACCGAGCAAACCGATATTTACGGGTTTCAAGACGCTCTCCTGTTACGAAAAAATCGCGTAGCGAACACCTCGCCTCTCCCTTTGAGAGAGGTGAGGGAAACCGACCATGGCGCGAGCGCCATGGTCGGTTAGCAATAAAAGTGCCGGGATTATACCGAGTTATCCTTGCGCATCATATGCCGTATGCCGCGGATCGCCTGGCGGGTGCGGTGTTCGTTCTCGATCAGGCTGAAGCGGACATGATCGTCCCCGTAGTCGCCGAAGCCGATGCCGGGGGACACCGCTACCTGGGCGTCCAGCAGCAGTTTCTTGGCGAATTCCAGCGAACCCAGGTGCCGGTACTGCTCCGGGATCGGCGCCCAGACGAACATGGTGCCCTTGGGTCTTTGAACCGTCCAACCGATATTATCGAGGCTCGCGCACAAGACATCGCGGCGTACGCGGTAGGTCTCGCAGATCTCGGCGACACAATCCTGAGGACCTTCCAAAGCGGCGATCGCCGCCACCTGGATCGGCGTGAACGTGCCGTAGTCGAGATAGGATTTGATACGCCCCAGGGCCGCAACCAGTTCGCGATTGCCGCACATGAAGCCCACCCGCCAGCCGGGCATGTTGTAGCTCTTGGAGAGCGTAAAGAATTCGACGGCCACGTCGGTCGCACCGGGCACCTGCAGGATGGAAGGCGCGGTGTAGCCGTCGAACACCAGATCCGCGTAGGCGATGTCGTGCACGACCCAGATTTTGTACTCTCGGGCCAGTTCGACGACCTTCTCGAAGAAATCCAGCTCCACGCACTGAGTAGTCGGATTGCCGGGAAAGTTCAGGATCAGCATCTTGGGCTTGGGCCAGGAGGTTTTGATGGCCTTCTCCAATTCCTCGAAGAAGTCCACGCCCGGCACCAGCGGCACATGGCGAACGTCCGCACCCGCCAGGACGCAGCCGTAAGGATGGATGGGATAAGCCGGATTGGGCACCAGTACCGCGTCGCCGGGACCCAAGGTGGCAAACATCAGATGGGCCAAGCCCTCTTTCGAACCGATGCTGACGATAGCCTGGGAATCGGGGTCGAGATCGACGCCGAAGCGACGCTGATACCAGCCGCAGATCGCCTTGCGAAGACGGGGAATGCCTTTGGAAACGGAATACCGGTGGGCGGTCCCCTTCTGAGCCACCTCGACCAGTTTATCGACGATGTGCTGCGGCGTGGGCCGGTCGGGGTTGCCCATGCCGAAATCGATGATATCGACACCCTGGGCGCGCTCTTTAGCCTTGAGTTCGTTGACAATATTGAAAACGTAGGGAGGCAGGCGCTTGATACGTTGAAATTCTTCCATCCAGGACTCTTTGCGTAGGGGTACTTTTAAAGCGGAATGAGTGGGCGCGAGGCCAAACAGCTTAAAGTACCGATGCGCTTTTAGACTGTCAACGGCCTATGGAATACAAGTATCGCAGCGCCGGCGGGCGAAAACCTTTAGCAACGATCAAGCCAACTTATGATATAAGGCATTCTGATGCCGACTGCCATGAGAGCCGCCTGTGGCCGACTTGTCTCCTTCTCGGTAAGACGCACCTCAGCGGAACGAGACGCAAGCGAAACATGGTTTGCTCGGCTTATCGTATAGTCCTATGGCTACTTTTCTTAATCATCCGTGCCTTGGCAGGTTCTTGACGCCTGTGGAAGGACCCTCCGAATCTTTTTTGTTGCGTCACTCTGAGGCGGCCCCCTTTGTATGGCCCCAATACAGCACTTGAAGAGGTACGACCCAACACTCCAAAACCACAATGTATGCCCTCGCAAAACAAATCTTTCCCCTTTTCAATGGGTACTATCGTGTACTCTTCGGCATCGCGGCTCTCATCACCTTGCAAAAGGTGGGAGACTTACTAGTCCCGCTGGTTGCTGCGCAAATCATCGACCGCATTGCGGCTTTGCTCCCGATCGACGAGGTTAGACTCGTCATCGGCGGCGCCTTTCTCTTTTGGGTGACCCATGGCAGCATCATCCCCTACGCATTCGAGGCACGGGACATCCGCTATTTCGGACTCCCTGTGCGAAAATACCTCAGCGTTCGGGTGCTCGATAGGGTTCTTCGAACGCCGCTGAAACGGTATCGGCAGGAACACGACGGCACAGTCAACTCGCGGCTGCTCCAGGCGCAAATCGAGATCGGCGAACGGGTCGTGGCCGATTTCATGACAAACCTGTTCCGGATCGCCATACCCGTCCTGCCCACTGGCTTTTTATCCATCGTAATCCTGATTTGGTATATCCCGCAGCTCGGTCTTCTGGTGCTGCTGGGCGGATTTGTCGACGTGGCCATAACGGTTTGCATCAACAAAAAACTTTCAACCCGGTTCAGGACGCTGCAGGTCCGCGACAACGCGCGACGAAGCATGCATTTGGCCATTTTTTCGGAATATGACCGATCATTTGCCAACCGGGAGGAAACCGTCCGGATTTACGATGCGGCGTATGCGGATTATGCCGACAGCGGCGTGGACACCTGGCTGCATTTCCAACGACTTACTTTTATGCGCGGCATTGTCGTGAACATCACCAATGCCCTCGTCTGGGGAATCGGAATCGCTTACCTTTACGAGGGCGGATACACCCTAGGTTACTTTCTCATGTTCACCTCGTGGTCGACGCGCTCGATCGATTTCTTCTACACCTGTCTCAGTCTGCACAAGCAATGGATCGAGACGCGCCCGGCGATGGAGATATTCTTCAGCATACTTGGCCAGGCCGGCGAGGCGCCTACTCTCGAGCCGGAGCGCCTCCGAATCGCGCCGCGATCCGGTCGGGCGAATACCTTGGAGTGCGACGAGACATCGACCGCCGTTCGATCGAACCGTTCGGGTTTACCCAAATAGAGAACGCGCTTACGAAACTCCAATGAAACACAAACCACCCGTCGTTCTGAGCTTATCCGGACACGATCCCACTGGCGGCGCCGGCATTCAGGCCGATATCGAAACCATTTCCCGGCTCGGCTGTCATCCCTGCACGGTCGTAACCGCCTTGACGGTTCAAGACACGCACAACGTCCGCAAAGTATTGCCGCAAAAGGCCGGGGATTTCCTGGAGCAGGCGCGGACGGTGCTTCAGGACCTTCCCGTCGCCGCCATCAAGATCGGCCTTCTGGGAAGCGTTGATATCGTTCACGCCGTGTACGAACTGCTAAAGGAGGCCGGCGGCATTCCGGTCGTTTTAGATCCCATCCTGGCGGCGGGAGGCGGAACAAACTTGGCGAACGAGGCGCTAATCGAAGCACTGAGACAGGAGCTGATTCCACGGGCTACGGTGCTGACGCCGAACTCGCCCGAGGCGAGAACATTAACCGGAATGCGCGACCTGGACGATTGCGCCCGCGACCTCCTCGCGCTCGGTTGCCCGAACGTTTTGCTGACGGGAACCCATGAGGAAGATAACGAAGTCATCAACCGCCTGTGCCGCCTCTCCGTCACGAAAACCTACCGCTGGCCGCGCTTGCCGGGAAGCTATCACGGCTCCGGCTGCACGCTGGCATCCGCCCTTGCCGCTTTGCTGGCTCAGTGCCGGGACATCGAACCCGCCGCGTTAGAGGCGCAAGACTTTACCTGGCAAGCTTTGAGGAATGGATACCGGCTCGGCGGCGGCCAACTTCTCCCGAATCGGTTTTATCTCACGCCATGAGGAGATTGTTTCGCATTCGCGAGGAACAATGATTATTCCGCAATCTGGATGCGGTCTATCACGTCGTGCACGCCGGGGACATACCACGCGTCGAGTACGGCCAGGCGTCGCTCCTCCTCGCTGGCGAGGTATCCTTCCAGCGTCACCGTACCCTGTTCGGCCGTGACATGAATCTGTGACTGGCGGACCAAGGGATCTTTTTCCAAAATCAGGTGTACGGCATCGGCGAGCTCGCCGTCGGTTTCCTGCTCCGGGGGGACGACGTGCAGCAAGTTTTCGACCGATTCGCAGCCGGCGGCCCACCACGCGAGCACCTCTGCAAAGCGGCGGTGCGACAGGCTGAGCACGGTGCCCGACAGGACCACGGTGCCATCCTTCACCTCGATCTCGATGCGCTGCTCGCCCCAATCGCCTTCAGTGCGATCGGGCCACTCGCTGCGACCGACACGAATCGTTTCAAGCCGGTCGTCTTCGCGCACATAAAGACCGCACTCCCGGAAAACCGGCTCCTGCTGCAGCAGATTGACGACCTCGTCGCGCAAGCCGCCCTCCCTCTCGGACGGGGGCACTGCAACGCGCAGCCGATCCACGACCGGCGAATTATCCGCATGTCGATACGCAACGGTGTGTGCAATCCGCTTCGCCGCGATGTCGCCCACCGCGCCTTCCAAGACGATGGCACCGTCCTCGACGTCGACGCGAATGGGATAATTGTGCAGGTTGACCCGGGTGTCATGCTCCAGGTCGGCCAGTATGGCCGTGATTCGATCATGATGGGGATTGGTCGGCATATCGCCCTCCTTGACTCCGAACTGTGCGAGCGCTGTTCAGTAACACATGCGGGTCTTAGCTAACCCACAACATGGTGTTTTCCCTCCACGGTTACCGAACTCGCCTGAGGTCCCTGCTCGCCCATTTCTTCGACAAAGCGTACGGTGTCGCCGACGCCCAATTTGTCGAAATCGCCTTGTACCACGCTGTTCCGATGGAAATAAATCAGATGCCCGTCGGACGCCTCGATCATCCCGTAATCGCCCTCCGGGTTGATTTGGGCGACGGTTCCGTGAGGTGTAGTCTCGTGGGTTTTGACATCATGCCGGACTTGCCGGACGTAATCCTCCAGTTGCCGGCGGGCGGCGTCGAAGGCGTCGCGGATCGCCACGTAAACATCCTCGTGCGCATGATCTTTGCCGGGATCGCGGCTGACCACCAACTCATCGCCAGGCACGGTGATATCCACTCTCACATGGTAGGTATTGCCTTGCCGATGGTGGCGGTGGAGTGCTTCCACCATCACCCGGCAGGACATGATGTGTTCGAAAAACTGATCCAGTTTCTCGGCACGATCACGAACGGCTTGTTCCATAGCCTCGGACGGCTCCATATTCCGGAAAGAAATCTGTAACGGCAGTTGCATGCTCTCGCTCCTCAAACTTGTCTAGGCACCGCTTTACTCCGTAGTTATCCACAGATTCGGGGAAAAAGCATGACGTAAAAGCCCGTACCCGTTGCGACTCCATATCCTCGAAGCAGTCCGGGAATCACCCGATCGGAGCTTTCCCCGCCACACCAGCGGTCCGGCCGCGGATTAGCCGAGCATCAGCGCGACCAATTCACCCGAAGAAGAAATTCCTCTTCCTGATAGGAAAAATCGAGATCACCTTTATAGGCGTGCTGGACAGCTTGCCCGGCCGCCCTCGCAAGCTGGGGATCGGTGAATGTGATCAGTACGCCGCCGTCCTGCTCCTCGACGGCCATGATGCGCTTTAACGCGTGCTCGGCTTTCTCCCGTTCCTCAATGTTGCGGACGAGATGGATAATCTCGTCTCTATGTTCGGCGAAGAACTCGCCCATTAGCGTGAGAAATCCGGCCGGGCATTTGTCGTGGACACGATGACAGGCGGGACACATTTCCTCGTTCGCTCCGGCAGGCGCCTCGGACCATTGCCAGCGGCCGTTGTGATAAACGGCCCGGCATTCCGGGCAAACCGTAGGCTCCGGCAATTTTTGCCGTATCTTATAGGTGTCGTGCTCAAACTCACGGATCAGACGATCTTGCCGATCTTGGTGGTACATGCTGGGTGGTTGAGTCATGGCGAAATCTCCTTCTCTAGTGCGGCGATACTGGATCGGACACGATTACAGCGCTTAAATTCGCAACTAAATAAATCGGCCGGATGAGCGCCACTGGCCGGGAACGCGGAGCCTGTCCTGAACCGAGCCGAAGGGCTTATCCCGATCTACATCTCGATCGGATGCGGTTGCAGTGCTTGAATTCGCAAGACGCCAGACTTCAAATCCGAAGCCGAGGGCGTCGTTTTCGTTGCAATTTCAGGCGAAAATAGCCGCAATACATTGGACATTTGAATCGCCATAACCGTGAACCTTCGTATCGCAATCGCGCAACTTAATTTTCTCGTCGGTGACCTTCGGAACAACGCGCGCCGCGTTTTAGACACCGCCCGGGAAGCCCGCGACGGGCTTCAAGCCCATGCCGTGGTTTTCCCGGAGCTGACCCTGGCGGGCTACCCGCCCGAGGACTTGATCCTGCGCCCCGACTTCATGGCCCAGGTCGAGCGCGTTCTCAACGAAATGGCCGGCCAGGTGCACGGCATCGACGTAATCGTGGGTTTTCCGGAAAAACAAACCGGGATGCCCTACAACAGCGCCGCCGTGCTGCGGGACGGCAAAATTCACGCGATCTACCGCAAGCACGCCCTGCCCAATTACGGCGTGTTCGACGAAAAGCGTTATTTTCTGCCCGGCTCGGAACCCTGCGTGTTCGACTTACAAGGCATTCCCGTGGGACTCACCGTCTGCGAGGATCTTTGGCTGCCGGGCGCCGTGGAACAGGCTGCGGAAGCCGGCGCCAAGCTGATCCTGAACATCAATGCCTCGCCCTACCACGCCAACAAAACCAGAGAACGCGAAGCGGTCGCCCGGGAGCGCATCGCGGTGGCCGGCGTGCCGCTGGTTTATGTCAACCTGATCGGCGGGCAAGACGAACTGGTCTTCGACGGAGCATCGTTCGTGATGAACGGTGAAGGCGCCATTACTTTCCGCGCACCGGAATTCGAGGAGGCGTTGGTGCCTGTCGAATTCGTCTGCGGCGACACGGTGGAACCGGTTGCCGATGCCATTGCGGAACCCTTGCCGGAGATCGAAAGCGTATACAAGGCCCTTGTCACCGGTATCCGCGACTATGTCGGCAAAAACCATTTCGAAGGCGCGGTGCTCGGGCTGTCCGGCGGCATCGACTCGGCCTTGACCTTGGCTCTTGCCGCGGATGCCTTGGGCGCCGACAAGGTCGAAGGCGTGCTGATGCCGTCGCGCTACACGGCGGCCATGAGCATCGAGGATGCCCGCCTCGAAGCCGAGGCGCTGGGCTGCCGCTATCACATCATTCCCATCGAACCGGCCTTCAACACCTTTCTCGATATGCTCGAGGAGAGCTTTGCCGGATTGCCCCCCGATACCACCGAAGAAAACATCCAGGCACGCTGCCGGGGCATCGTCCTCATGGCGTTCTCCAACAAGAAGCGAAAAATCCTTCTCACCACCGGAAACAAGAGCGAGATGAGCGTGGGTTACGCCACGCTGTACGGCGACATGGCCGGTGGATTCGCGCCGCTGAAGGACGTACCGAAGCTTCTCGTGTACCGATTGGCGGAATATCGCAACAGCCTCTCGCCGGTCATTCCGCAACGGGTGATCGACCGTCCGCCTTCCGCCGAACTCAGACCCGATCAGAAAGACGAAGACTCGCTGCCGCCTTATTCCGTGCTGGACCCGATTCTCGAAATGTACGTGGAGCAGGACAAATCGGTGGAGGAAATCATCGCCGCCGGGTTTCCAGAGCACGAGGTGAAACGCGTCGCGCACATGGTGGACCGCAACGAGTACAAGCGCCGCCAAGCCCCGCCCGGCGTCAAGATCACGCGCCGCGCTTTCGGCCGGGACCGGCGGTATCCGATAACGTGCGGATACCAGCGGTAGAGCGGCAACCGGGGCGATTTCCCGCCATGACACTGGCTCATTCGAAATTCCGATAGTCTGCTCGTGCGATCGCCATCCGCCTACATCGGCATCGATCTCGGCACATCCGGCGTGCGGGCGTTGGCTATCGACGAGAACGGCAACGAGATAGCGGAATCCGCGGTGTCTTTGCCGCCGCCGCAGAGGGACGATGCCGGCAAATCCGAGCAAAACCCGGAGCTTTGGTGGGAGGCCGTGGTTGCGGTCTTGAAAAGCTTGATCCCAAAGCTTGCGGCTTACGAACCGTGCGGCCTTGCGGTGGATGGCACTTCCGCGACTCTGCTGATTGGCGACGGTCAAGGCCGGCCGCTGTCGCCGGCCCTGATGTACGACGATACCCGCAGCCGCTCCGTTCTCCCCATAATCCGGAACACCGCTCCTGCCGAAAGCGCGGTGCACAGTGCCTCGTCCGGGCTGGCCAAACTGATCTTCCTTTATCCTGCGGTGAAAACTCGAAGGCGAATCAAGGCTCTACACCAAGCAGATTGGATTCTGGGCCGACTGACCGGCCGGTATGGCATCACCGACGAGAATAACGCTCTGAAGCTGGGTTACGATGCGGTTGAGCGGCGCTGGCCCGACTGGATGGAGCGCTTCGGGTTCCCCGCGAGCATTCTGCCCGAGGTTCATCCGGCAGGAACGGTCGTCGGCCGGGTTTCGAGAGCAGCCGCACGGGTCACGGGGCTTCCGGGATCCTGCCGGGTCGCCACCGGCACCACGGACAGCACGGCGGCGGCGCTGGCCAGCGGCATCGAAAAACCGGGCGAAGCGGTTACGTCGCTGGGCAGTACCTTAGTCGTCAAAGTGCTTTCGGCACACCCGATATTCGAAGCCGATTCAGGAATCTATAGCCACCGCATCGGCAATCTGTGGCTGGCCGGAGGTGCCTCGAATTCCGGCGGTGCCGTGTTGGCCCGTTATTTCACGACTTCGCAGATGGAAGAACTCAGCCGTAGAATCAACCCACTCAAGCCTACGAACCTCGGCTATTACCCGCTGCTCGCACCAGGGGAACGGTTTCCGATCAACGATCCATGCTACCTTCCCCGTTTGCTGCCACGTCCCGAGGACGACACCCTATTTTTTCAAGGCTTGCTCGAAGGAATTGCCGAAATCGAAAAGCTTGGCTATACCCGGCTCGCCGAATTGGGTGCGCCGGTTCCGACACGCGTGGTCACTTCAGGTGGAGGTGCGGATAATGAAATCTGGCGGCGGATTCGCGCCTGCTATCTCGATATCTCGGTGGAGATCGCCGAACATCGTCAAGCAGCCTATGGCTCGGCTCGACTCGCCCGCATGAGTCTCGAGCAAGCGTCCCGTTAAGGCACGAACAACCGGTTTAAGTTATGGAAAAGCAAAAAAAGAAGGCAGAACAAAGTGCTTGGGGGGGATGGGGGTGTTCTGCCTTCTGGGGAAGTCTTGGAGGGAAACTCTCAAACGCTCACTATCGGCTGACACAACTATCAGTTAAGGAACTTAACTTATGTCTTCTTCGGCCCGGAATCTCTTTTTTACTCTCGCAACCGGCACGAAGATTCGCCTTCGACGTACTTACAAGCTGCCTCCGGTATTCTTGCATCAAACGCTGCCTTGTCATTTCATTCGCGAACGCGGGCATTTAACGCCTTCATCATCCGCCGCCTTTTCCTCTATCGGCGAATGGAAAAACGAAACATCCCTGTTTCAACGTACATCCCAGTGAAATTCGTACATCCCAGTCAAATTCGAATCGCTTCAACGATTATGGGCGTTGCCGTTCCATGCCGGACATCCCAGTCAGATTCGGAACATTCCGTCTCCTTTCAGAACGTTCCGAATCGTTCCGAATTTCAACGGAACATCCCAGTTCCGCCGGAACCATCCTGTTCCCGGGCGACATCCTTAAGTCCCTTCGCCATATCCTGTATTCCCTAGCGGGAACTCCTGTTCCCGACTCAATATCGCTACGGTTAAGGTCTTCAACCTTCCGGTAGGATTGCTTTCGAGTGGTTGCCATTAAATCGCGATTTATACTTACCGAGAATACGGATGAATTCGTACGTTCTTTCCGCAAGGACAAGGCCTGTATGGTCACGATGAAGGAAACGGAAAGGCAGTGGATTGCCCTAGGGTGCGCTGCCGCCAAAATCGGCGCTCGCAAGGAGCGTGGCGGCCAGCGCGGTTTAGTGAATCAAACGCATTGCCGGACTAGAACTAGGCGGTTGCCTGACGGCGACGCCCAATCGTAATCAGAGCCGACAAAGCGGTCCCGAGCAGCCAGACCGAAGCAGGCAGCGGTATCAGCGCGACATCAACGCTCAAGCCGCCGAAGTCTTTCTCGATCCAGGCAAAGCCGTTCTCCGGTGCAAAGGCCGCAAGAATATCTTTCACCGTCAGATCGATTTCGAGGGGACCAGAGGCTAGAGACTGACTAACTGTCAAATCCCATGGACTGCCATCGGTGCCGTCGTTAGCTCCGAACGCGGAAAATGTCTCGGCTTGAGTATCGCCAATGGTTTGAAGGGTCTCCGGATCTGCAACCCGCAGGGATGCAAAAGCCGATACCCCAGTTCCTTCGCCGGTTACTTGGTAGACGCCCTCGTTACTCCAAGTCACGCCGGTAATAAAATGATTAGGCGCAGCCGTGACCTTGAGCGTGAAACCGACGGTCTCCGCGTCGACCTGACCCGTGCCGATAGGCCCGTTGGTCCCGTTATCGACCTGACCCGAGCCCATCGATAACGCTTGAAACGTCAACGGGTCCGGCCTGAAGTTAAGATTAACGCCGGTGTCGTCGGTAATCACTACCGGCTCTCCCAATGCGCCCAGATCACCCTCCACCAGCGTAATGTCCGCGAGTTCGCTGGACCAGGACTGCGCATGGGCCGGTGCCCACGCCAGCCCCAGCGACAGCACGGCGAGCGGCGGGATGAATGTCTTTAACTTAAACATGAAGTTGTGCCTCCAACACGTGTTTTCCCTGAACGTCACCCAATTTCCGAACCGCGATCGTGACGTTTCTGCCACTCCCGCGCCCGCAAATCGGGTGACGGCCATGTTCCCTTGGCGGCTCTGGACATCCTGTGTCCGTCACAATGGGCACTGAACCACCCGCCGTGACTGCCACAATGACTTGATGCTTAAGTTCCGAAGGCTATCCGGCCTCATCGCTCATTCCGTCCTCTGCCGAGAGCGAAAAAGCCGCGCCCACGGCATCTGTCACAGAGCACCTAGGTTACTGACACAAATCGGCAAAACCGATCGTGATCCCAAAAAAAAACGGGTTCTCTCCTAATAAAGAAAGAGAACCCGGTCTTTCAGGATAATGCCCCACCCGAGGTGAGTATCCGCAATCGAAACAACCGGCTGGGCCGGAAAAAACTTCGATCGCCCAAAAAATCTTGATGGTCAAACCCCGCTTCCTGGTATGCATTTCCGGAATAACTCCTTTCCAGAACTGTCCTACTAAAGTTCATAAACGGACCAGTAAGCATCCAAAAAAGCGGATCCGACGAGAAGTTATATTTAAACGCCTATACACGTCCTCCGAAAATACGCGGAAATTCGTAAGTATTTCGTCACTAGACTGTAACTCTATCGATCAATAAACAGCCTCCCGCCGAACCTCAACTGGCCCTCAATGTGGCCAGCAACGCACTCAGGATCTCGGGGTCCACCGGCTTCACCAGATGATGGTCGAACCCCGCCGCTTTCGAACGGGCGCGGTCATCCGCTTGACCGTAACCGGTCACGGCGATCATCAGCGCCTTTTGCAATCCCGGCAACCCGCGCATCTGTCTCGCAACTTCATAACCGTCCATACCGGGCAATCCGATATCGAGCAGCACTGCCTCAGGCTGGAACTCAGCGGCCACTGTCAGAGCGCCCGGGCCATCGAAGGCGGTACGCACGTCGTGTCCGTCCAGGCTGAGCAGCAATGCCATGCTTTCCGCGGAATCGACGTTGTCATCGACAACCAGGACCCGAACACCCGCGGGTTTCGATGCAGATCCATTGCCCGCCGATCCGGAAGCCTCGTGGGACGGCGCAGCCGCAATCCGGGGCAGGTGTACGATGAACTCGGCGCCTCTACCGGAACCGGCGCTTTGCGCTTCCACTCTCCCTCCGTGCATTTCTATCAGGCGCCGCACCAGCGCAAGCCCGAGCCCAAGCCCGCCTTGCGAACGATCGAGCGAACGGCTGCCTTGGGTAAACAATTCGAAGATGTGCGGCAAAAGCTCACCCGGAATCCCCATGCCATTGTCGCGCACCCGCACTAAGACTTCGTTCGGAACAATCTCTACAGTCAGATCGATGCACCCGCCGGCATCGGTGTACTTGGCCGCGTTGTTCAATAGGTTGGCGACGACCTGCACGAGACGTGTCACGTCGCCCTCGACTTGCACCGGCTCCTGCGGCAAGCCGACCGTCAGCTTGTGCCGGCGGGATTTAATCAACGGCAGGCTGGTTTCGACAGCGCGTTCAACTACTGTTGCGAGTTCGACCGTCGCTTTTTTCAGGACAATGGTGCCACGGGTAATGCGGGAAATATCGAGCAGATCGTCAAGGAGGTGACTCATTTGAGCGACCTGACGACCGATCACATCGCGCGTCCACTTCAACTCGGAATCCGTCAGCCCCTGCTGCCGCAGCACCTGCACCGCATTGCGGATGGGCGCCAGCGGATTCCGAAGTTCATGGGCGAGCATCGCGACAAACTCGTCCTTTAGACGATCCGCCTCGCGCAAAGCCTGCTCCGCCTTCCGGCGATCCGTTACGTCGATCGCCATGGAGGCGAGGAATGGCCTTCGATCGGGCAAACGCATGGGGGCCGAGCCATAGAACAGCCAGCGCCGCGGGTCGCCATCCTTGGTCCACACCGTAATCTCCTCCGGTCCCGCGATCGAACCTTCGGTAAACCGCCGCTGTGTTTCCGCCAGGATGCTATCCACTTCTTCTTCGGGGATGCGACGCCCCTTCAGAAACCAGGCGCGGGCATCGGGAACATCCTCATGGGTCCATCCCGTCAATTCGGTCACCGCGCAACTGATTTCGAGTATTTGGCCGTCCAGAGCGTGTACGAAAATCGGAATCGGCGCCTGCTCCACCACTCGGCGGAAGCGCTCTTCGCTCTCGCGTAGGGCATCTTCGGCCTGCATGCGCTCGGAGATGTCGCGGCAGACGGTGGACAAATATTCCACCGATCCGTCGGCTCTCCGATGCGCCAGAATCATCTGCGAGACCGGAATTTCCGATCCATTCCGAGCCAGCAAAGCCGTCTCACCGGTCCATGCGCCTTCGCGCAGAGCCGCCGGAATGCCTTCATCCAAGATCCGCTGTTTCATCCGGGGCGACAGATGGTCGCCTATCGCAGTCGAAACGAGTCCGTCCTGATCGGCGAACCCGAGCATTCGCTGTCCGGCCCCATTGACGTAGATCAGCTTGCCGTCCGGCTCGGCCAGCCCGACGAGATCCTGCGAGGCCTCGATCATGCGGATCAAACGGACTTGCGCGGCCTCGAGCCGTTTGCGATCGGTCATGTCGCGAACGATGCCGAGTATCGCCACGTGACGGTTGAAGTGAATGCGGCGCGCGCAGATTTCAACGGAAACCCGACGACCGTCTCTGCGCAAAAGGGCCGCCTCACAGCGATAAGGAGATTCCAGCCGGGTGGCGGCGTTTGGCATGAAGCGCTCGCCCCAAAGTTCAAGATCCTCGGGTGCCACCACCGCTTGAAAAGACAATCCGATACATTCCTCGTCCGTATAGCCGAGCAACGCCGACAACGCGGGATTCGCAAAGACGAAACGGCAGTCTTGCGCCACGAATACGCCATCGTCGAGCGAGTCGAGCAGCATTTTGTATTTCGCCTCGCTTTCCGACAATGCCTGAGCCGCCTCCCGGCGCACCTTCGCGAGTTCGATATGCGTCGCGACGCACGCAAGAAGCCCGCGTGCGGAGATGGGCTTAATCAGATAATCGTCCACGCCGGCGCTCAATTCCTCGATACAGGTTTTTTCCTCTGAACGCGCCGAAGTCAGGATTACCGGGATGTGATGGATCTTGGCCTTATCCTTCAACGCGCGCAAAAGCACGGAGCCGTCGCATAGCAGGGTCTTGAGGTCGGCCAACACGAGGTCGGGGGGATCGCTCAGGACGGCATCAAGCGCCGCCGTACCATTGGTCGCAAACAGAACCTCGTAGCGGTCCTCCAGGAATCGCTTGAAATAACTGCGCATGTTGGCATTGCTCTCGGCAACGAGCAGACTGGCACGCTGCTTAGGCTTTCCGTCGTTTCGAACGGCGGCGCGCGCCAATACACTGTCGACACGTCGGTGGCGAAAGCTAGATGCGGGGAGTATACCAGCGGCGTCGTTTTGGGATGGCCATCGCGAAGCCCCGTTCAGGAACGAATCGGAGTGAAGCACCCCGATGTGATCGACAAAGCTATCGCCCGCAACCGACCCTTTCGCGGTGATTTGGTTGTCCTTCTCCATGCTGATGATCCCTATCGTATTTAATCGTATTTATGGGCTTGTAAGCCACGCAGGACGCCAAGTCTTGCCCTAAACGGCGTCCGTTCCAAGAGTTTCGAGCACGCATAGTCCTCTCATTCGTTCGTTTTTACCGCAATTTGCCGGGTCGAATCAAGCATTCCGAGAAGTCGGTCACAAAAGTTAGCCTTTCTTCAAAATATCTTCCTTCAACATGCCGAATTCATTGAATGCGATATTCAGGCTGAGTTTCAGATTGAGAATGCTGGCAAGGGTCGTACTGGCGAAAATGCACAGCATGATGGCGATCTGATATTTCACCGCCAGCCAGGGTTCACCGCCGCCCAGGATCTGGCCGGTCATCATGCCGGGCAGCGACACCAGCCCCAAGGTCGCCATGCCGGCCAAGGTCGGGTTGATGGCCGCTTTGACGGCTTCGCGGAAGTAGGGTCTGACTGCCTCCCAGCGGGTGGCGCCGAGCAGCAGGTAGGTCAGGTACTCGTTTTCGTTTTTCTTGAGCGCCATGTAGAAGCGCTCCAGCCCTATGACGTTGCCCTGCAGGCAGTTGCCGAGGATCATGCCTGCCAGGGGAACCAGATAGCGGGCGTCGTAATAAAGGGGCGGCCGGATTACCAGAATCAGCAGATAGGCTGTGGAGAATAGGACGCTGGCGGTCACCGCCGCGAAGGTGGCGGCGAAGAAGTAACGCCGCTTCAACCCGGCGCGTCTGAGAATCGTCCAATCGGCCACCACCAACATCACCAGAACCCACAATCCGTTCAGCCAGGGATTGTTGAGCGCGAACAGGGTTTTCAGATACACGCCCACCAAAGCCAGTTGAACGCTCATGCGCAGAATGCCGATGCCGATCGCCCGGCTCAAGCCGAGACCGATCAGCCCGAGCAGCAGCCAGGGCAGCAGCACGATGCCGTAGAGCACGGCCATCTGCGGCAGGGCGATATCAAGCGTTTCCATCGCGAAGAGTTCGGGTCAGGCGCCCATCCTCCAATTCCAAAACGACATCGCAGCGTGCGGCCCAGTCCGGGTCGTGGGTCACGGAAAGCACGGTGAGATCCGGATCGGCGAATACGTCCAACACCGCTTGTTTGCTCTCGGCATCCAGGGCGCTGGTCACTTCGTCCAGGAGATAGAGGCTTTTCCCCAACAACAGGGCACGTGCGATGGCGATACGCTGTTTTTCGCCACCGGAAACGCGGCGGCATTCCCGATCCAGGATATCCGGGGGCAGATGAAGACGCTGCAGCGCATCGATCAGTTGACGCTCGGAAGGTTTGTTTCCCCGGTGCGCTTTGAATTGAAAAGGCAAGGTCAAGGCTTCGCGCACTGTTTCGGCGCCCAAGATCGGCTCCTGGCCGATGTAGGCGGCACGGCGCCGGATAGTCTGAACGGTCGATGGGTCGAGCGGCTTGTCTTCAAAGTAGATCCTGCCCCCGGCCAGGGGATAAAGCCCCAACAAGGTCTTGAGCACCGTGCTCTTGCCGGAACCCGATTTGCCGCGAAGCACGGCCCTTTCACCGGCACCCAACGTGAAACTGAAATCGGTCAGAATCGGCTTGCCGTGAACCATTACCCGGACGCCGTCGAAGCGGATGAAAGTCGCGCTCACCGCCCAGCCATCGGCCTAATCATGTGCGCGACGATCTCTTGGCGGCATCGCCCACGAACGGGTTGGTGCGGCGTTCTTCGCCGAGCGTGGACAAGGGGCCGTGACCCGGAATGAAAGCCACATCGTCGCCCAGGGGAAAAAGCCGCTCACGGATGGATTTCACCAGATCATCGTAATCGCCTCGGGGAAAGTCGGTCCGGCCGATGGAGCCCTTGAACAGCACGTCCCCGACAATGGCGAGGCGTTCGCCGGCGTGAAAAAAGACCACGTGACCCGGCGTGTGGCCGGGGCAGTGCAGAACTTCGAGGGTTTGATGCCCGAACCGCACCGTGTCGCCGTCTTCGAGCCAACGGTCTGGGGTGAAGATGGCCGCGGGCGGAAAACCGAACATCTCGCACTGTTTCGGCAAAAGCTCGATCCAGAACCGGTCTTCCTTCTGCGGACCTTCGATCGGAATCCCGAGCCGCGCGGCCAAAACCGCGGTGCCGCCCGCGTGGTCCACATGGGCGTGGGTCAGCAAAATCTTGACGAGCTTCACCCTGGCGTCTTCGGCCGCCTTGAGGATTCGATCCAGATCGCCGCCGGGATCGACCACAACGCCCTCCATGGTGTCCTCGCACCAAAGGAGCGAGCAATTTTGCTGAAATGGCGTGACAGGGATGACAGTTACTTTCATGTCGGTGTCGGAAGATGAGTTCTGATGGAAATGATACCGGAAGTACACGGCAGCATTCCGGCAAAGGAAGCCGCCGTTGGCGGCGAATTTTTCGAATGCGGGTCTCGCCCCGCAGGCGAGTTCCTTTTCTTTGCTTGCCCAAAAGAAAGTAACCAAAGAAAAAGGCACCCGAATGACACGCTTAGCCCTGTGCTTCTCGCCCTGAGCCGGCGGCGACCGAAGGGACTTCCTGTCCCTCGGTCGCCGCGCGCGATCCCTCGCGCGCCCTTTCGGGCTTTTCCGGCTCAGGACTGCGATGCTCGGGCGTGTCATACGGGACCATACAGGCATTCGGAAAACGCTCTAAACCCGTTTGCCGCGCCGAGCACTGAAGCTTTCGGCGGGAATTACCCGTAAGGGGCGCAGAATGGATTCTGCGCGGCGATCGAGGGCCATGGATGGCCCTTCGATCGCCTCCCGTCGAAAGCGAGGAGCGCAAGGGTCAAGCGGCAACCGGGCGGCTTTTTCTTTGGCTCCTTTCTTTTGGCCGCGCAAAAGAAAGTAGCTCGGCCGTGGGTCCGAGAACCCACAGTAAAAGAAGCTATCGCAAAGCGATTCGTTCTCTGATCGCCTTGTGTCGATACCTATACCGGCTGCAGAAGAGCAATCGGTCCGATAGAACTACCCGCCGATGGATAGCATTAAGCCTCGATCTCCATCAATACCTCGTTGGGATTCACCCGATCGCCTTTTTTGACGTGTATAGAGGCAACCGTTCCGCTGATGGGGGCCTGGATTTCCGATTCCATCTTCATCGCTTCGGTGACCAGGACGCCCTGCCCCGCACTCACCGTGTCCCCCGGTTGCACCAGGATGTCGACGATGTTGCCCGGCATGGCGGTGACCACGTCGCCCGGTTTGCCCGGAACCGGCCGGCCGCTGGCGGTGATGCTTCGCTGATAGCCGCTCAGCACCTCGAGATCCACTTCCTGGGGCACGCCGTCGAGGGTGATGTAGAACCGGCGGTGGCGCTGGTCGTTGAAATTGGCGCCGGTGATGTGGACGTCGTACGCCTCGCCATGCACGAACACCTTGAATTCGGTGGGCACCTCGCCGCGTTCCGCCGGCTGGGGCATCGGACCCGGCGGAACCAGCGGCTCCGGTTGCAGCCGGCCATCGCGCCGTTCCTGAAGGAATTTCCGCCCGACTTCCGGAAACATGGCGTAGATCATCAGATCGGTTTCGCTCTCCGCCAGATCGCCGATTTCCGTGCGCAAGTTCTCCAACTCCGGCGGCAGGAGGTCCGCGGGGCGGCATTCGACGGGCTGCTGCCGGCCGATGGCGCGGCGCTGCAGATCCGGGTCCACCGGCGCCGGCGGCCGGCCGTAGCCACCCTGGAGATAGCGCTTGACCTCATTGGTGATGGACTTGTAGCGCTCGCCGGTGACCACGTTCAGCACCGCCTGGGTACCGACGATTTGCGACGTAGGCGTTACTAGAGGCGGATAGCCGAGGTCGCGGCGCACGCGCGGGATTTCGTCGAAGACATCGAGGATGCGGTCCAGCGCGCCTTGCTCCTCCAATTGCTTGGCAAGGTTCGACATCATCCCGCCCGGAACCTGATTGATCTGAACCCGCGTGTCGACGCCGGTGAATTCGCTCTCGAACTGGCGGTATTTCTTCCGTACCTCGGCGAAATAGGCCGCGATGTCCTGCAACAGCTCCAGATCCAGCCCGGTGTCATGGTGGGTGCCGCGGAGGGCGACCACCATGCTTTCGGTGGGCGGATGGCTGGTGCCGCCGGCGAAGGAAGAGATGGCGGTGTCGATGTGGGTACAGCCGTGCTCCACCGCCTTGAGCTCGCACATTTCGGCGAGGCCCGAGGTGGCGTGGGAATGGAGATGCAGCGGCACGCTCAGGCCGGCCGAGAGAGCCGAAATCAGCTCCGCCGTGGCCATGGGCGTCAGGAGTCCCGCCATGTCCTTGATGGCGATGCTGTCGGCGCCCATCGTCACCAGGGCCTGGGCCTGCTCCACATAAAGATCCACGGTATGCACCGGGCTCAGGGTGTAGCAGATGGCGCCCTGGGCGTGTTTGCCCGCCTCCTTCACCGCCTTAATAGCGGTCTCCAGATTGCGGATGTCGTTGAGGGCATCGAAGACGCGGAACACGTCGATGCCTTCCTTTGCCGCGAGCCGCACGAACTCCCCCACCACGTCGTCGGAATAATGCCGATAGCCCAGGAGATTCTGCCCACGCAGCAGCATCTGCAAGCGGGTGTGGGGCAAGGCACGGCGGAGCTTCCGCAGCCGTTCCCACGGATCTTCCTTCAGGAACCGCATGCAGGCGTCGAAGGTGGCGCCGCCCCAGACTTCCAGCGACCAATAGCCGACCCGGTCCAGCTTGTCGCAGATGGGCAGCATGTCCTCGGTGCGCAGGCGTGTCGCAATCAGGGATTGATGGGCGTCGCGCAATACGGTGTCGGTGATGTAAACCTTGCTCATGGCTCTCTCAAAGTCCTACGTGGGCGGCGATGGCGGCCGCGACGGCCAAAGCCGCGTCGTCGTGGCTGCGTTTCTGGGAATAATTCAACAGCTCGGGATGATCCTGCAGAAACCCGGTGTCGAAGCGCCCGCTGATGAAATCGGGATGATCGAGAATTTCCCGGTAGAACGGCATCGTGGTCCTAACGCCGCTGATGGCCATGTCGCCCAGCACGCGCCGGCCGCGGGCGAGCAGTTCGGCCCAGGTGCGGCCGCGCACGATGACCTTGGCGCACAGCGAGTCGTAATAGGGCGGGATTTCATAACCGGTGTAAATGGCGGTGTCGATGCGGACGCCGGGACCGCCGGGCGCGTAATAGCGGGTGATGCGGCCGTAGCTCGGCAGGAAGTCGTTTTTCGGGTCTTCGGCATTGACGCGGAATTGCATGGCATAGCCGGCGATCTTCACGTCCTTTTGGGTAAAGCTCAGGGGTTCGCCGTCGGCGATGCGGATTTGCTTCTGAATAATGTCGAAGCCGGTGATTTCCTCGGTGATGGTGTGCTCCACCTGCACCCGCGTGTTCATCTCCATGAAATAAAACTCGCCGTCCTGGGTGAGTAGGAATTCCACCGTCCCGGCGTTCCTATAATTCGCGGCACGGGCGGCGCGCACTCCGAGCCGGCCCACGTAGTCGCGCTGTTCCGGGGTGAGCTGGGGCGAAGGCGCGATTTCGATGAGCTTTTGGTTGCGGCGCTGGATGGAGCAGTCGCGCTCGTACAGATGAACCACGTTGCCGTGATCATCGCCCAGCACCTGCACCTCGATATGGCGCGGACGCTCGATGCATTTTTCCAAAAACACCTCGGCATTGCCGAACGCCTTAGTGGCCTCCGAAATGACCCGCTCGTAATTCTGGCGGAGATCGTGAGGCGTATCGCAGCGCCTTATGCCGCGCCCGCCACCGCCCGAGGTCGCCTTGAGCATGACCGGATAACCGATGCGTTCGGCTTCCTTCAGCGCCATATCCAGACTGTCGACGTTACCCTCGCTGCCCGGCGTCACCGGCACGCCGGCGCGGATCATAGTCTCGCGCGCGAGCGTTTTGTCGCCCATGCGCCGGATGATGTCGGCATCCGGGCCGATGAAGACGATGCCGCGGGCCGCGCAGGCAGCGGCCAGCTCCGGGTTTTCCGACAGAAAGCCGTAGCCCGGATGGACGGCGTCGCAGCCGGTTTCCACGGCCAGGTTGACGATGCGATGGGGATTCAGGTAACCGGCCAACTCTTCCGAGCCGATGCAATAGGCCTCGTCCGCTTTTTTCACGTGTAGCGCGAAACGGTCCGCCTCGGAAAAAATGGCTACCGACCGAATATTCATTTCGGCGCAGGCGCGGATGATGCGCACGGCGATCTCGCCGCGGTTGGCGATGAGAATCTTACGGATCATGTGGTTTCTCGCAGATCGGAACCGATTTATCCGAACAGCCTACCTTATTCTACCGAAACCTGACATCGGGACTATTGCGGCATTTCCTTGATTTTACTGTGGAAATGCGGGAATGCCGGCTTGTCGGCACCTTCCTGCTCAATAGCGATAAGTCAGCCCGATAGAGGCGGAGAAGGCTTCCCACTGAACCTCGTTCAGGCGGGTGGTCACGGCGGCGCCGTCCACGAAAAAGGTCTTGTCCTTGCCGTCATCGGTATTCCAGTTCTGATAGTCGCCCCGGACGCCGAGCGACAACCGGGGCGTGATCGCGTAATCGATGGAACCGCCGGCTCTCACCCCCTCCCCGTCGGCATCGTGACTGAAGCTTTTGGGGTGCTGGAAATCCTGCCGCGGATTCCAGTCCGCTTCGGCGTGGAAATCGGCCCAGTGGTATTCGGACCATAGGCTTAATCTGAGGCCGGGCAGCAACCGCGCCCGGAACTTCAGGCCCAGCCACGGCCCGTGCCAGCGGGTATCGTAGCTGCTGTCCAGCCCGTCGAAAGGACCGAGCGGCACCGGGAAGCCGTATGCGGAGATGGTCTGACGGCCGTCCTGAATCCGGAGGTTTTGCTCCTGATAGGAATAACCCGCCATCGGTATGATGCTGAGCCGGTTCGGATCATTGCCCATGGGAATGAAAAACGAGTGCCCGACGCCCAGCGAAGCGTCCAGCATGTGGCCTTTATCCGCCTTGTTGTTGGAACGGGAAAATTCCAGCGTGCGGTCGTTTCCCAAAAAGTCGGAATCCTGGTTGTCGCCGTCCACCACCCAGGCGTAGCCGAGCTTGCCGTCGAAGTGCCAGCCGCGGGGCGTGGTGATCTCGGCCTGCCCGGCCAATTGCGCGCTCCGAATGTCCGTCCATTCGAGTTCCGAAAGAACGTTCGGGTTGCCGGTCAGCGAGGCTATGTTCCAGTTCAGCCGGTCCCGCCGATAGCCGGAGGAAAGGCTATAGTCGAATTCATACTGCCTTTTCGAATCCGGTTTCTTCGGGATTTCGCCGGCTATTTCCGGCTCGGCATCGGCGCGATGGCGAACGGGCGCGGCACTCGGTCCCGAAAACACCCGCATTTCGAGCGGCTTCGCGCCTTCGCGCTCGACGGAAACGACTCTTGCGTCCGATGCGCGCTCGGTTGCCGGCTCTCCCGGAGCGGCATGAAAGACGTGCATCTTCAGCGCGGGAAGCGCTTCGCCGCCCGGAATCGGAATCGTGCGGGCCTGTGCGGCGCCGGCCAGGCACCAGGTCGCGAGCAAGGCCGACTGCAGCGATCTAACGGCGCAGCGCATGGTGGAACGGCTCCGTCGAGATCAAATAGGCATAGGTTCCGTCGCCGGCTGTTCCGGCCTTGGCGAGCTGTTCGGATTCGAAGGTCGCGGCCAGCCAGCGCCCGTGCAACTCGTAATGATCGATGCTGCGGCGGGACGGTGCCCGATTTTGCAGATAAACCGCCGTGACATGGATGCCGTCTTTCTCCCAACTGGCCACGGGGCTCGCTTCGATGTCCCGGTTCGACATCAGCGGCAGAGCATCGCGGCCGGCGAGTTCGGTCCGGTAAATCCCGGAGGGCAAATCCGTGACGCCGGGTTCGCGCATTGCTTCGGCGGCCACGCGGGTCAGTTCGGCGTAGATCTCTTCCGGCCGTTCGGCCCGCGCCGCCTTGGCGGAGGTCCGTTTGGTCACCACGTCGTCGGGCGATTCCGGCGGGCGCTTAGGACGCGAGCGCGGCGGCCTTCGGTATTCGTCCAGATCGTCCTGGGTATCGTAGAACTTGTACTGGTCCTCCAGCTTGTAACGGTCGTGCTGGCGGCCCGGATTGCGATAAATATCGAGGGAGCCGCCCATCTGCGGGACATTGGGATGGATGCTCTCGTCCTCGATCACCCCCCGGCTGACCTCCGCGGCTTCGTTGGGCGTCTTCATGACATGGGGCGTCAGGATCACGATCAGCTCGCGCCGCGTCCTTTGCTTGCCCGTGTCCCGGAACACGGCGCCGAGGAGCGGAATGTCGCCCAATATCGGAACCTTCTTCTCGTTGTCGGAAGCTTGCTCGTCGATCAAGCCGCCGATGGCCACGGGCGAATTGTCCTTGGCCACCACCGTGCCGCTGAAGGTCCGGGAGTTGACCACATCGACCAGCGCATCCTGAATCTGCGACTGATTCTGCTGATTGGTCACCGCCAGGGGGATGCTCGCCTTGGCACCCAGGGCGGACTGCTCCACCAGGATGCGGATGCTGACCGTGCCGTCGGCGTTGATGTTGGGTGTCAACAGCAAGGTGGTGCCCACCGAACGCAACTCGGTGCGCGGCACCAGGATAGGCTGGACGGCGGTCGACGTGAGCAGTCCGCCGGTAATCTGGCTGGAGGTATTCGTGGAGGCATCGTAGCCGGTCGTCACCGGCCGTTCCTCGCCGAGGAAGATGCGGCTGACCTCCTGATTGGTGGTCAGCAGCATCGGCGTCGCCACGCTGGTGACCCGCCCCTCCCTTTCCAGAATCTGAATCTTGGCGTTGAACTTCTTGTTCACGAAGGTGGACAGGAGCGCCGCATCGATGGCGCGGGCGCCGGGCAATACCGACAAGGCCAGATCGCCGGCGGTGATGTCGAAGTTGAACACCGAATCGAAGCCGTCCGACAAATCCACCGAGAGAATTTTCACCTCCAGCATCAGGGTCGAGAGTTCCTGGTCGAGCTCGTCCACCAGGGCCCGGATATGTTCGAGGGCTTCATGGTCGCGGGTGCGGACCATCACCTTGTTTTGGGAGCGCAGCACGCTGACGAAGATGCGCGACATGCGCCGCTGGATCTCTTCTTCAAGCAAGGAGCCGGCGCCGGTCGCACGCGCAATCTTGAGCTGCTGGCGCAAATCCTCGCCGCTGATGATGGCTTCCTCCATACGGTTGGCCGCTATGTCCTGCGCTGCTTGCCGACGCGTATCCTGCTCGTTGCGATCGCTGATGCTAGGTCTGGAAACGCGCGGCCCCGATTGGAAAAAGCCGTTCCCGCTGCCTTGCAGCGTCTGGTTGTTCTGGAACAATTGCTGATTCTGCTGCGAAGCTCCGCCTCCGCCTGAGCCGAAACCCTGAGTGCGCTGCGAATCGATGATATTGAACCGGCGAAACCGCCCTTGCAGATCGGCCGCGATTTCCGCCTGATCGGAACCCGGCGCGAACTCGACCCGCTCGCCGTACAAATCGCGGATGGCGTAGGCGATTTCGAGCGCATAGGGATATTTCAGCGTGAAGATTTTGGTCTCTTCGCTCGCGGCGTCCACGTCGCCCAGCTTGAACTCCCGCGTGGTGTAGACGCGCACGATGCGCGAATCCGGGTCTTTCTGATACCAGAGATTGTGCATCCGGCTCAGAGCGTCGAGCACCTCCATCGGCCGCACGTTGCGGAGGAACAGCGCGGTTTTGAGACCCGCGGCTTTCTCAGAGGCGATGATGTTCAGCCCCGATTGTTCCGACAGAATGCGCAGCGCATCGCCCACCGTGATGTCGCGAAAATCGATGGCCGAAATGACCTGCTCCGCGGCGTGGGGCGTTCGCGCGGGCCAGGTCGCCGCAGCCGCGATGAAGAGAATCGCCCAAACAGGCACGAGTAGAGAGATCAAGCGAAAACGTTTCATGCGGATGGTTCTTGTCAGCGCAGGATAAGGGTCTGCCGGAAAGGAAGCAGTTCGAGGTGGATGCCGGTGTCGTCGAAGGCCTTGGCGCGGACGGTGAATTGCTCGCCCGATTGGGTGTAGCACGTGATCTCCGCGTTGGGCTCGATCAGGTAATTCGTGCCGTCGACCTCGATCATCGCCTTCGAATCGTCCCCGCCTCCCCGAACGGCGGCCACCAGGCGAACCTTGGGCGGCTTGGCGGCTGGCGCCTGGCCCGAGGGCGCGGCCGGCGCTTTCGGACTCGCATTGCGCAAGGCGTCGCGGAGCGCGGGGGTGAGGCGCGTCGGGTCGTCCATCTCCCGTACCGCGTCCTTTAACACCTGGTTGCGCTTGTCGAGCACCGACTCCACTTTTTCGGTCACCGAAGGCTCGGGCGGCGGCACGGCATCCTCGGCGGAAGCCGGCCGCAGAAAAACGAAGGCGAGCGCGGCGCACCCGCTGCGAATCAACTGGGACATCATTGCGGAGATCCTCCCCCGGCGGCGAACATGGCGGTCAGGAACGCGGCGTAGACGAAGCCGATGATGCCGCCGACGATCACGGTCATGGCCGGAGCGATCATCCCGCTCATCCGGCGTATGTCTTTCGAAAGGAGGTCCTGGTGAAACGCGGCCATCTCTCCCAGCATCTCGTCCAAACGGCCCGAGTTTTCGCCGATCACCGTCATCCGGGCCAGCATGGGCATGTAGCCGAAACGGGCCGCCAGAGACTCGGACAGCGAGGCGCCCTCGGTCACGCGCTTCCTGGCACGGGCCACGCATCGGGCGAGATAGCGGTTGCGGTGCAGCCCCTCCACCGTCTCCAAGGCCTCGACGATATGAACGCCGCTGCGGAGCAGCGCTTCCATCGCGCGGGCGAATACCACCGTTCCGGACAGCCGGAAGATGCGCCCGAACAGTGGCAGTCGCAGCATCAGCGTGTCGAGCGCCAGGCGTCCCGGCGGCCAGTGATACAGGGTTATCAGCACGGCGGTCGACGCCACCGAGGCCACCGCGATCGCCGGGGTATAGGCCTGAAACCATTCGGAGGTGTCGATCAGCGCCTGGGTGATGGGCGGCAGCTTGCGGCCCATGATGGAAAGGAATTTCTGGAGTTCGGGAATGATCTTTACCAGCATGAAAATGGTGACGCCAATGGCGAACAGCAGCACGAAGCAGGGATAGAGCAAGGCGCTGATCAGCTGCGAGCGGATCTTGCGCTGCTCCTCCAGTTCCGTCGAAGCGTGCTGAAGAGCCCGGTCGAGATAGCCGGTCTTCTCCCCGACCCGCACCAATTGAATGCTCAACTGGGTGAACACCTTGTGCTCGGCCAAAGCGTCCGCGATGCTGCTGCCTTGGCGGATGCGGGCGGACACGCGCCGCCAGACCTTCTGCACCGAAAGCCGCGAATGCTCGGCGATGAGATCCACGGCTTCCAGGAGGCTGACCCCACTTTTGAACATCATTGCGATGTGGTGAAAGTTCTGGGCGACGTCCACGGCGTTCATGGAACGGTATTCCAACGGGTTGAGCGAGCGCAGCCGGTCGCCCAGCGAAGCCTGGCGATCCTCGGCGATGGTCAGCGGCAGCAAGCCCTGCCGGCGGAGCAAGGCGATCAGATCGTCGCGCGAGGCGGCAACGGTCACGCCGGTTTGCGCCATCCCCTGGCGATTGCGCGCGGTATAGCGGAATTGAGGCATGATTCGTTACCAGGACAGCGCGATCTGCATCACTTCGCTGACCGAGGTCTGGCCGGCGACCAGCTTCTCCAGCCCATCGTCCAGCAGGAAGCGGAAACGCTCGGCCCGCATGCGCTCGATCAACTGCGGTTCGGTTTCACCTTCGACGATGCCGCGCGCCCATTCCGATTTCAGCGGCAGCATCTCGTAAAGGCCGAGCCGTCCGGCATAGCCCTTGCCGATGCAATAGACGCAGCCACCCGGCTCGTAAACCACGAGGCGGGTCAGATCGGGACGCCCGAGAGCAAAGGCCTCGCGCTCGGTGAGCGGCCGCGGGATGCGGCAATGGGGGCAGAGGCGGCGCACCAGGCGCTGGGCCACGATCAGCCGCAGCGTGGCGGCCACCAGATAAGGCTCGACGCCCATGTCCAGCAGACGGGTGACGGTCGCCGCCGCGGAATTGGTGTGCAGCGTTCCGAGCACCAAGTGCCCGGTCAAGGCGGCCTTGATGGCCACGTCGGCGGTTTCCCGGTCGCGAATCTCGCCGATCATCATCACGTCGGGGTCGTGCCGGAGCATGCTGCGCAGCGCCTTGGCGAAACTGACCTTGTCGGCGGCATCCACCTCGCATTGCGAGACGCCGTCGATGGCGTATTCGATGGGGTCTTCCACCGTCAGGATATTCACGTTGCGCTCGCTCAGCAGCAGACGAATCGCGGCGTAAAGAGTGGTGGTCTTGCCGCTGCCGGTGGGTCCGGTCAGGATCATCATGCCTTGGCTGCGTCGCAGAAAGGTTTCGATGGTGTGCCGGTGTTCGGAATTGAACCCCAGTCTGTCCAGCGTCAAGGATTCGGTATCCAGCGCCAGGAGACGCAGCGTCATCCGCTCGCCATACTTGGTGGGCAGCGTCGCGACGCGCAGATCGATGCGCTTTCCACCGGTGGCGAACTGATGGGTAAAGCGTCCGTCCTGGGGAGCGCGCTTTTCGGCGATGTCCAGCCCGCTCATGACCTTGAAGCGGCTGACGATCTCCTGGTAAACCGCGTTCGGCAGCCGGGCGTAGGTTTCCAGCTTGCCGTCGATGCGGAAGCGTATGGTGACGCCGGTCCGCTCCGGATCGATATGGATGTCCGACGCCTGCCGCAGAAACGCGGCGTTCAGCAGATCGTCGGTCAACTCGCTCGCGCTGCGGTTGTCGCCGACGACGGCCACCGGCAGCGCGTTTTTCACCTCGCGGCTATCCCCGTAAACCCGCGTCAATGCGAGCTTCAACTCATCGGGATCGGCGCCCCAGGCCACCACCGGCGCCTTCACCATCCGCTCGGCCACGGCCAAAGCGCCCGTGTCCTGCGGGTCGGCGCAGGCGACATGCACGGCGCCGTTCATTTCGACGAAAGGCAGCAATTGGCGGCGAAACGCCACATTGGCCGGAATCCTCATCGCACAGGCCGGATCGATACGCGCCGACGCGATATCGAGCCGGTGCGACTGAGGCGTAAAGGCGACGCAATCGTAGAACTTCACTCCAAGCAGTACTCCGTCGCTCCCGGGCAGAAGCCAGCAGATCTCCGCCGGACGGGTAAATTCCTTCGCGGGCGAATGGATCGTCACAATTAGCCCGGCGCCCCCGCTCAAAAGATCGGCCGGCGCATTCGCCGGCAGCCACAATCCGACGCCGCCGGGCGAGACGTTCACCACCGTTCCGCTGACCTCCATGTCCTCGGGACCGTAAACGGTCGCCACCCACTGGGACGGCACACCCTCGCGCCGGTCCAGCCGCTTCTCGGCCGTTTGCTCGGTATCGTCGGGAAGCGCCTTAAAACTGATCGGAGTGTTGTTCATTATCTTGCTGTTTTTTCTATATATGCGACCTACTCTTTCGCCGCGGGGCATGGGGTAGCCGTTTGCCGGGAACGGCTGCCGCCTTATCCCGGCCTACACTATCCACTGCAGGCTGAGATGGAGGTCGTAGGCCGGAATGAGCGAAGCGTTTCCGGCATCTGTTTTTTTCGTTTCCCTAGCAGGAGAAGGCTTACTCCCCCCAAACCCGCTCACGCCCCCGGTCCCAGCCACATCCACAAGGACCATTTCAAATCCGGGGTCTCGTTGCTGGGCGGGTACATGGCCCAGTTCACCGGAAGCAAGGCCACGGTGTCGTCCTTGGCGATGGCCTCGAAAACCCGATGGGCAGCGCGATAGTCCCCGGTAAAGTCCACGCGCAGGAGCAGCCAATGCGAATCCTTGCCGTTTTGCAGCCGCTGGCTGATGTCGCGGTAAGTCTTGGGCAGATTCTGGCCCGGCTCCTCGACGGTGTTGTTGCCTTCCCGAAGAGCATGCTGTTCGAGCAGCAGCGACAAGCGGTCGCCCACGTGGCTGGCGTAACCGGGATGCCCCGCAAGCCCTGTCCGCTCCTGGACCATGCGGTTGAACTCCTCCTGCTTGCCTTTCAGCCGCTTGATGTCCTCGTCGAGCTGGGCCTGCTGGGTGCGAATTCCCGGCAAGGCCTCCGGTGCGATCCCGCGCGATATCATCGATTCCACCTCTTTTTCGGCTTCTTCGGCCTGGCCGCTGATCCGGCCGCTGACGAACGTGAAATAAACGACCAGCATCACCAGGCCCGGCAGAATTCGCTTGAGAAGCCGTTCGCGCTTTTCCTCGTTCATGTGCCCTTCTTCCGACCGCTCGCTGCCGACAAGCGCGAAAATCCCTCCAGACCGCTATCCCTCAGCTTGATTTCGAAACCCCACGGCCCGCCGTCCTGCAAATACTTCAGGTCGTTGCTGACCGCGGGCGCCACATCCCAGCCCAAGGCTTGCAGATGTTCGTGCAGCGACGACGCGAGGCGGTTCGCTTCGCTCGGACGCAAGGCGATGCCGCGCACCACGATTTCGCTCTGGGCCGTCGCGATCTCATCGATGACAATGCCGTCGCTGCGATGGTCCGCGAGCGCCTTCAAGAGCACCGCCGGACGCTCGCGCAACGCGTTCACCACCGCCGGGAGCGAGGCTTGGCTGCCTTCGAGCGCGTCCATCTCCTTCCGCAGCTTGTCGTGCTCTTCCTGCTTCTTCTTGATCGCGTCCCGCAAGGTCTTCATCTCGGCCTCGGCCTTCGTGAGTTCGTCCAGTTGGGTTTGCGCCCGATTCGCCTGAACCGAGAACCAGCCGAAGTGCGAAACGCAGATCACCAGGGCGGCCGCCGCGAGCCCGCCCATGAGGAAATATTCCCGATGCGGGTGGGCCTTCGGACGGAATACCGGGACCGCCGGCGCTTCGGCCGCCGCCAGCAGCTTTACCCAGGCACCCAGCCAACGGGGCAGATCGCCTTCGTCTTCGAGGTGGAAGTGAGCAATCTCGGCCTCCATCTCCTGAACCGCTCCCGAACCGAGCTGCTCCGCCCGCGCGCTCGCCGACAGCCGCTTGCGCCAGCGTTCCAGATCCCGTTGCGCCCGCGGCTGAAACGCCTGCACGGACGCGGCCTTTTCGCCCGTTCCCGCTATCCCGAAAACGGTTTCCGGCCAATATTCCAGACGCCACCAATCGCCGGTTCCGTCCGAGAGCCTCAGAGGCAAGCCCCCCGGATGGAGCAAGCCGCTCAAGCGGCCGCCGGCTTTCCCGACCGCCGCCTGAAGCCGCTTGAATACATTCTGCGGCGCGAGGGACACCCAATACTGGTTCATGTCGTCCTCGGAACCGACCAGCGCAAAAGCCAAATCGCGCCCGGCGGTCGGAAATCCCGTGGCCGCCTCCAGCTCGAACAGCAGCGCCTGGGTCAGCAAATCGTCCGCCACCCCGGCGGTCTGAACCGTCGGCAGGCTCAGGGAATGGGTGGAAAGCCCGTCGCACAGCACCCAAACGTTCCGGCCGAACTTCTTCCCTGCCTCGGCCGCGACAAAGGCGACGATCTCCGGCAGTTTCTCGATGCCCTCGCAAGCCTTGTCGTAAACCTCCGGCACGCCGATCGCGCCCTCGGCATCCACGTCGGCCCGGACGACTTCCTTAGTGCCGGCGAAGATTAGGGTGTGGGTGGCGCTTGAGGGCCTTAGGCGGAATTTTTGGAGGGTTTGTTGAAGCATGAGATGCGTTTATAAGTCGCGGCAGCTAAGGCTCAAGGCAACAGCCATTCGATAGGTGCAATCGACGATCGAGGCCAGTAGAGACTGGTTACAAAAGCACCAAAGCATTTGTTGACTGTACTTTCCCACCATCCCCCTTCGGCATTACAAGTCGCCTGATCCGCAATCGGGGGATTTCGAACGATTTCTCGAGTGGGCTTGTCGCATTTGCTAGCTGCTGCGTCCCAATAGCCTTTATTGGCTTCACAGGCTGCTTGAGTGCTGAAATCACCGGTAGCATCCTCAAAGACTGCCGCTGCGTATTCGCCCAAGCGCAAATCGATGGCATTGGCTCCGGAAAAGTTGAAGGTAACTCCTGGCTGAGTGCAGTCCTTGTACAGTGTCGAACTATTGGGATCGCTGACCTTTCGGACCATTCCCCCGTTATTTCGGATGAAAAGACGCAGATGAACCGGGGAAGAATATTTGTCAGTACCGGAACAGCTTCCGCCGGGTTTGATGAAATTGACACGTAAACTAGTGATTCCGGTCTGTTGATAATCCTGGCTCAGCACCTGTCCGAAACAATCCTCTTTGTAGTCGTCGCCGCAGTTGCCAATGCCTCTGATTTGGTCGCTGCCGTAGCTCAGAAGCACTGCATCCCCGCCGACGTTTACTCCGTACCACCATCCATAATTCCGGTCGGCCGCGTCGTTCGTCCACGTACCGCTGTTGGTCGTGCAGTCGAGCTGAGTCGTGTAATTCACGTCACTGCAATAACCTTGCGCCTCTCGCCCCCAACCATCGGTGAATGCATCCGAGTCCCCCGGATTCTGTGAACTCAGAAGATAAGGTCCGCGCCAGCCATAGCCCAGGCCGGTTAGGGGATCGACGGTGTAAGCGATCATCCCGGTACCGTCCAACAACTCGCGTAAATCGTTCGGCAATCTCCCCATATCCGCCACGAAACCGCTGACCACCATCTGACCATTCACCGTCTTGCGCGGGTCGCCGAGGATCGCTTCGCGGATCATTTGCAAGCGGTTTTGGGTTTGTTCGAAGCGGGCCTGATCCTGCAATCCGCTGGTCGATTGGAGGGCAACCGTGCTTAGCATGGTGAGGATGAGCAGGGTAACGACCAGTTCGAGCAGAGTGAGGCCGCTTTGCTTGTGGAAAGGTTTGACGCCAATCCAAGCGCGCACCTGCCGGTTCATCGCTCGCACGCCTGGTTTCCGTCGGATTTAGGATCGGGACGGCGCAAAAACAGCACGCGGTCGTCATTGCGATTCGCGGCGTTCAGGTCGGCCTCGGTAGTGTCCAATGCACCATCTGGCCCCGAGGACACTAGTCGAGCGTAATCGGCCATCCGGGCTTCTCCGGCATCGCAGATTTCATTGCTGTTGCCGTTGTTGCAAGGTATTTGCAGAACTATGGCTCCGCGGGCGAGGAACATATCTCGAATCCCTAGTTCCCCGGTGGTCTCGTTCAAAGTCGATCCGTTCAGGAGATAGGGGCCATGCCAACCGCGCCTGGTGGTCGGCTTGAATGCCTGGTATCTGTCGCAGTTCGCATTGCTTGGGTCATTGGGGGGCAGACAGTCCGCGTCGGAAATATCCCAATCGGCAAATAGATAATGCAGGCTATAACCGGAGCCGGCCGGTGCGGTCGGATGCCTCGGCAAGTCTCCCACGTCCCCCAAATACCCTGGTGCCGCTCCGCTGCCCATGATGACGTCGCGAATCGCCGCGAGGCTGGCGTCGGTGGTTTGGCAGGCGACCGCCTGGCTCTTTCCGGCCAGGTACGGCATGGCGACGCCGGCTAGCCCGATCAGCACCAGGAGCACGACGGCCAGTTCGAGCAGCGTCATACCGCGTTGATTGCGAATGTTCATCGTTCTTGTATCAGCACCGTCCGAAGCGAATCGGCCGGTATCATTTGCACTTTCGGTTGCCGCCGCCCGGATCGCCCATGTGCAGGTACAGCACCCGGTCGTCGCCACGGCTACCGGCGTTGTAGTCCGTCAAGACGGTTTCCAGCGCTCCGTTGGGTCCGGCCGAAACGAGCCGCGCGTTGCCCGGCAGCCACATATCCCCGATGTCGCCGCATGCGCCGTTGCCGTTCGCATCGTGGCAGGGAACCTGGAGCACGATCGGATTCCGGCAATAACGCTCGGCATCCGAATTCGTGCATTCGGGCGCATGGTGCCCGAATCCATCGAGAACTCCCGTGTCGCCGTTTGCCAAACCATTAATAAAACGGGCGCTGTTGCAACTGTCGTCCGAAAAGCTGCAATGGGCCTTCCGGCCATCGATCCGCACGCCTTCCGTCAGATACGGGCCGCGCCAGCCGCGCCCGGTTGCCGGATCGAAGCCCCGAAGCGGCAACGGCAATGACGCGGGGTCGAACAGGTCGTGTATCGAGCGCGGAATCTCGCCGACATCGGCCCGGTAACCAGAACCCGCCGGTCCGCCCATGATTGCGGCGCGGATGGCGGTCAGGCCGGCATCCGTGGCGGCGCACTCGGCCGCGAAATCGCCGCCGCGCACAAACGACATCGCCACGCCTATCGACGCCGACACAATAACCAGCACGGCCGTGCGCTCGGACAAGCTCATCCGGCGGCGTGTCCTGAAAAGGCGGTGTATTGGGTGGCTCGATGCGATCATCTGCGGATGTTTTTTAGTTATTCGATAAGGACGAGTGCGGACCTATCGGCCGGGCGCCGGAAACGCTGACACCCTTCGACCGGGCTCAGGGACAGGCTTATTCCGGCCTACATCCTCCTTCCGCTTTTCAAGGAGGAAGGTTGGGATGAGGGTAAAGCAGGAAACGAGGGGCTATGCTCAGGGTATCTCCACGTACCAGGCTTCAACCCCACCCTCGTCCTGCCAGTGAGAGGGAAATCAATACAAGGCTCGTCGATTCACCTCTCCCATCGCTCAGACGTCTCCGGAGCGGCTCAGCGATGGGATCAGCCCGGCATCCGGTCCGTGCGCGCCGGGCTGAAGGTTTTTTCATTCCGTGGACCGGGCGCGTCCTGTGCCCGCTGGGGTCCAATGCAGGGTAAGCACCGGCTCGCGTGTGCCTACCCTACGTTGACTAAGCCGACTTAGTTGTTAGCGATGTTTTCATAGCTGTGGCTCAAGCTATGAGCAGTGCCCCACAGATGACCCGCGCCCGAGCCCATCGCCATCGCCGTGCCGATGAACTTAGCCGCTTCCATGCCCGCCGTGCAGCCCGAATTGGTTGCACCGGCCGCGACCGCGGTATCTAACTTGTCCACCTGGTAAACGGCGATGAAACGGTTGTATTTGTTGACCGGGCCCATGCTGCCCTGGCTGGCGAAATGCACCGGAGCGGTGGACATGACGCGGCCGGACATGCTGGAGCCATCGCCGATACCGAAGGCCACGTAGTCGTAGCAGGTCGAGTCGAAGTTGTTGGCCGGACGTCCGAAAGCTGCCGCCATGTGGTTCTCCACGCTACCTTCAGCCGCAGCCACCGTTGCTATCGTATGAGCGGCACCCTCCAGCGTGGTCGGCGTACCCAGAGTGGATTGAAAAGTGGCATTACCCGTGTCCGGGTTGTTGTAGTACAGCGAGGTGATGCCGGCCATATTTAGCGAGTTGAACCGAATGCGTTCGGCGGTAGTCATTCCCGCCGCGCTGTCTACCGTGGCGGTTGCGAAGAAGCCGGTGTGCATCATCTTGCAGTAGACGGCATCCGCTGCGGCCCCAGTGCAATCGGGCGCCGCCGCAGCGGTAGCGGCAGCTCCGTTAATCAGCGCCTCCATATTGTTCGGAGCGCCCATAAATTGGGTATGGTAGCGCTGGACGGAGTTGTCCAGATTGGCCAAGTTGTTGGTGCCGGTGCTGTCATGGGTCTTACCGACAAAGCCCGATACGTACGGAATCAACAAGCCCGCCAAGCCGATCAACACCAGCAGCACGACGCTGAGCTCGATCAGCGTCATACCCGATTGCCCACCGGGTGCCTGTCCCAACAAGATTGCGTTATTATTTTTCATTGAAGGTTCTCCTGAACTTCGTTTGGTTAAAAGATTCGCACTCGATTAACGTCACGCGAACTGAGAGAGGGCACCATCCTTGTCCTTGGCCTCAGTCCGGGAGAACCTTCCCCCAAACCGTATTCCTTTCCTGAATCGTCCATCCGTTCTCTTCGTCCTCGCTGTCCTTTGCTTCCTCCGTGTCGCATCTTTCGGCAAGAGCGAAACTCAGCAAAGTAAGCCTAGGACTACAGAAAGCATGCCAGCAGTCTTATGTGATTGATTTTTCATAGACAACTTGATTAATTCGGAAAGCTGGTCTATCCGGACCCATCAAGACCATGAGAGATGTGAGGGAAATAACATAGGCCGCCGTGGAGAATGGCGCAGCCGATAAATAAGTAAATCTTTATATAACGATACGCTTAGCGCTTTGCGAGCCTTTCGCCGGCACTATGGCAAATCGCCGACCAGCTATGGCATTTGCCCTATGCACGTTTTTTAGAGCATTTTCAAATCTGATGTATGGGGATTCGGTATCGTCCCGTTAGGGTGCGCCCGAGCATCGCTGCCTTGAGCCAGAACAGCCCGTAGGGGCGCGCAATGAATTGTGCGCATCGCCCGAGGCATGGGGGGATGTGCTTTGGGCAGCCCCGGCTCAAGGCGAGAAGCGCAAGAGCAAGGCGCCGCCCACGGCGGCTTCCTTCTTAGACCGTACATCAGAACTGAAATCGCTATAACTTTAAAGCTTTTACCCACCGTGGCTCCTTACTTCGAAATCTTGATCTCCGGATGCAACAGATCGATAAAGGGAGCGGGATAAACGCCCAGCCCGAAAATCAAGAGCAGCAATACGGCCAATAGCAGATGCGCGCCTACCGGCCGAGCTTCCGGTTCGGCTTGCAGTGCGGCGGGCGTTTGGGCCATTTGGAAGACGATACGAAGATAGTAGTAGAGGCCAAGGCCGCTGCCGACGATGAGCGCGCCCAGAAGCATCCAGAGCGAACCCTGGCTTCCGGCGGCGAACAGGTAGAACTTGCCGATGAAACCGGCGGTCAGCGGAATGCCGGCCAGGGACAGGAGCGATACGCTGAACACGGTCGCGAGCCAGGGACGGGTCCAGAAGAGGCCGGTGTAATCGTCCAGCTCCTCCGCTTCGCGATCGGCCGGACTCATGACCGCCACCACGCCGAATGCCGCCAGCGTCATGACGAAGTAAGCGGCGAGATAAACCATCAGCGCTTCGGCCGCGAAGTCGCCGCCGATGGCATTCACCGCGATCAGGGCCACCAGCAGATATCCCATATGACCGATGGAGGAATAGGCCAGGATGCGCTTGACGTTGTTCTGCCGCAAAGCCAGAAGATTGCCCACCAGCATGGAGACCGCGGCGATCAAGGCCAGAAGAACATTCAGCACCGGGGCACGAAGAATTCCGCTTTCCAGTCCGTAGCGCAACAGCAAGACGAAGACCGAGCCCTTGGAAACCGTCGCGAGCAGAGCCGTCACGGGCGCGGGAGCGCCTTGATAGACGTCGGCGGTCCAGAGATGAAACGGCACCAGCGATAATTTGAAACCCACGGCCACCACGATCAGGATCGTTCCGATGACGGCCGGGAAGGTTCCGGGCATGGTCCCCAGGGCTGTAAATTCCATGGTGCCCGTTTCGGCGTAGATCAAGGCCATGCCGAACAGCAGAAATGCCGAGGCGACGCCTGACAGCACGAGGTATTTGATGCCCGCTTCCAGCGCCCTCCTTTCGCGCAAGGGATAGGCGATGAGGGCGAACAGGGACACGCTGAGGGTTTCGAGCCCCAGGAAAAACGACGCGAAATGACGGGCGGCCGCCAAAACTCCCGCGCCGAGCAGCGCGGTCAGTATCAGAATATAGAGCTCTTCCGGCTGACCCTCGCGGACCCGGAAGTACTCCCAGCAAAGCACAACCGTGGCAAGACCCGCGGCATAGGCCATGACGATAAAGATCAGGGCATAACGGTCGACGATCAGGAGCGGCGTCACCAGCCTCGGAGTGACATCCGAAACCAGCGGGACCGTCACCAGCGAGATCAGGATACCGGCGATCGTCAGGACAAAGGTAAGACGGTGATCGCGCCGGAAGGCGATGGCCAGCATCACGATCACCGCCGCGGACGACAGAGCGATTAAAGGCGAAAGCGCGAGAAGATCGGCTGCGGTGATCATGGCTCGCCCCTTCTCAATGGAATTCCGCTCGGAGCTTGCGAAGGAACCTGCTGCGCGACGGTCTCTTCCCAACCTCTCAAACTACTCTTCAACCACGTTTCGGAGACATCGAGCATGGGCTGCGGGTACAGCCCTAACCAGACCGTCGCCGCGATCAGCAGCCCCATCAAGGTCAATTCGCGAGCGCCGAAATCGCGGATCCGATGCTTTTCCCGCGATTCGCCGTGGAAAGCCCGTTGAATCAAAATCAGCGAATAGACCGGCGCGATGATCAGCCCCAAGGCGGCGGCGGCCGTCATGGCGGCATCCACCCGATAAGCGCCCAGCAGCACCAGGAATTCGCCGATGAAATTGCCGAGTCCCGGCATGCCGAGCGCGGCCACGGAAAAGAACAAACCGATGGCCGCCATGCGCGGCACATCCGACCACAACCCTCCCATGCGGTCCATGTCGCGGGTGTGGATGCGCTCCTGCACCGCGCCGGCCAGGACGAACAAGGCGGCGGCCGAAATGCCGTGGGCCAGCAAAGTAATCACCACCCCTTGAAGCGCCAGGGCATTCCAGGCAAACAGCCCGACCAGCACGAATCCCATGTGACTGACGCTGCTATAGGCGACCAGACGCTTCATATCCGACTGCGCGAAAGCCAGCATGCCGCCGTAGAGAATGCCGGCCACGCCCAGCCCCATCGCAACGGGGGAAAAATCCGCGACTACTTCGGGAAAAAACGGTATCACGAAACGCAACAGTCCATAAGCGCCGGTCTTCAGCATCACCCCCGCCAGAATGACGCTGCCCCCGGTGGGCGCCTGGGTGTGAGCGTCCGGCAGCCAGGTATGGAACGGCACGCCCGGCAGCTTTACGGTGAAGGCGATAAAGAAACCCAGCATCAGCCACAGGGCGGTATTGACCTCGAGGTTCGTCTTCAACAAGTCGAAATAATCGAAGGTATAGACGCCGGTGTTGCGTTGGTGGATCGCCACCAAAACCACCATGGCCAGCAGCATCAAGAGCCCCGAAATCTGGGTGAACAAAAAGAACTTGATGGCCGCGTAAGCCCGATTCTCGTGCCCCCACAGGGCGATCAGGAAATACATGGGCACGATCATGATTTCCCAGAACACGAAGAACAGGAACAGATCCAGCGCCAGGAACACCCCCATCACCCCGGCCAGCGTCCATAGGAGATTGAAGTGGAAAAATCCCACCCGCTCCTTGATCTCGGTCCAGGACGCCGCCACGGCCATGATGCCGAGAAATACCGTCAAGGCGGCCAGCAACAGGCTGACGCCATCCAGCCCGAGGTGAAAGCCGATGCCGAAGCGCGGTATCCAGCGCCAGCGGACGTCGTCCAGCCAAACGCCGGCTTCGGGCAGGCCGCCTACGAAATAGGGAACGAGCAACGCGCCATCCAATGCCAGCGTGACGAGCGCGATCCAGCGCGGCGCATTTGCGGCATAGCGATCCGCATGCCAGGCGAGTAGACCGCCGAGCACCAACACCAAAATCAGCGCCGCGAGCATCACGACAGTATTCCCAAGGCGATGGCCAACACGGTTCCTCCGGTGAGACCGGCGACATACCAGCGCAGCTGCCCGGTCTGGGTGGCGGCGAACGCGCGGTGCGCGTAACGGCTGGCCGCCGCGATCCCCCGGTAAATATCGTCCGCGATATCGTCCCGATTGACCGCGGCCAGCCAGCGGAACGGATTAACCAGCAACTTTCCGTACAGCCAATCGAACCCCCAGCCGCTGAACCAGAAGCGGTGCAGCGCGTCGCCCCAGCGGGCTTCCGTCAAGGCTTCGGCGGGGTAGGTTCGGGTCAGATAAAGGAGAATCGCAACGCCGATGCCGATAAACGGAGCCAAATCGGTGGCAAGGCCCGCGATCAATCCCAGCTCGCCCGATGCGGACCTCGGAAAAACCGATCCCAGCGGCATCGAAACCAAGCCGCCGAATAAGGCCAGTGCGCCGAGCACGATGAGCGGGGTACTCATGGCAAACCCGAGATGCTCCGAAGCCCGCCGGTTTTCCGGACCGAAAAAGGCGATAAACACCAATCGGAAGCTGTAGATGCCGGTCAATAGCGCGCCGAGCGTACCGGCGGCCCAGAACCACAGGCCGTTTTCCGCCCGGAAGGCGGAAGCCAGGATCTCGTGCTTGCTGAAATAACCCGAGGTGAACGGCAAGGCGGTCAAGGCGGCGCTGCCGATGATGAAACTCCAGAACGCAACCGGCAGCCGTTTTCTGAGCCCTCCCATGCGGAAGATATCGTGTTCGTGGTGATAAGAGTGGATCACCGCCCCGGCTGCGAGGAACAGGAGCGCTTTGAAATAGGCATGGGTGGTCAGATGAAAAATCGCCGACGAGAACGCGGTGACCCCCAGCGCCAGGAACATGTAACCGATCTGGCTGATAGTGGAATACGCCAGAATCCGCTTGATATCGCGCTGGGTCAGCGCGGTAAAACCCGCTATCAGCAGAGTGACGGCGCCGATCACAGCGACCAGCTGCAACACCGCAGGCGCCAATTCGAACAGCGTATGGGTGCGGGCGATCAGATAAACCCCGGCGGTCACCATGGTCGCCGCATGGATCAAGGCGCTGATGGGCGTGGGACCGGCCATGGCGTCGGGCAGCCAGGTTTGGAGCGGCAATTGCGCCGACTTGCCGATCGCGCCGCCCAGCAGTAGCACGGCGGCAAGCGCGGCCAGACCGGAGCCGACCGGCCAGGCCGCCACGGCCCTTTGCATGAGCGTTTGGATATCGAGGGTGCCGAGGCGCGTGAAGAGAAGAAACAGGCCCACCGCCATCGCCGTATCGCCCACCCGCGTCATGACGAAAGCCTTGCGGGCAGCCGTGCCGTTCTCCGGATTCTCGTACCAGAAGCCGATCAGGAGATAGCTGCACAGGCCCACTCCTTCCCAACCCAAGTACAGAAGCACCAGGTTGTCCGCCAAAACCAGGATCAGCATGGCGAAGACGAAGAGATTCATGTAAGCGAAGAAGCGGGCAAGCCCTAAATCGTCCGCCATGAAACCGGCCGAGTAGACATGGATGAGAAAGCCGACGCCGGTCACCACGAACATCATGTTCAACGATAAGGCATCGAGATACAGGGAGAAGCTAGGCGTGAAACCGCCCACCCGCATCCAGGTCCACAGCGCCTGGCGGTAAGGCTCGACCGGGCCGTTCAAGAACTCGATGCCGATCAGCGCCGCGAATACGGCGGACAGCCCGACGGACCCGGCGCCGATCCAGGGCACCCAGCGCTTCGGCATATTTCCTTGACTCGCCACGAGAATCAGAAAACCGACCAGCGGAAAGAGCGGAATGAGACCTAAGTAGTTCAGCACCCTTATTTCTCCTTATTAATTAAAGGGTTGTTCTGTTTTTATCTCTCGTCCTAGCACCTCTTGGTGGGAGAATTTTTACATGCAGACCGGCGTAAGCCCTTCGATCCTTCGATTCGGTTCAGGACTTGGCTTCGCTCTGGACAGGCTCCGCATTTCATTCGGCATTCGCGCGCCGGGAACGGCTAGCGCCCCTTCGTCTGAGCTCAGGACAGGCTTATCCCGGCCTACCAAGACTCCCTGCAAACCCGAGCGAGATCATCCCCTCATTCGGCTTAGAGCATCCACATCCAAAGTCTGAAACCTTCGGTAAATCTGCATCACCAAACCCAGAGCCACACCCACTTCCGCCGCCGCCAAGGTGAGCACCAGCAGAAACATGATCTGCCCGTCGGGCTGATTCCAGCGGGAACCGGCCACGATGAATGCCAGTCCCGCCGCGTTCAGCATGATCTCCAGGGACATCAGGACGGAGATCAGGTTGCGCCGTACCAAAACGCCGACCAAGCCGAGCACGAACAGGACGGCCGCCAGGATCAGCCCGTGTTCCGAGGGAATCACGCCGGTCACGGTTTCACCTCGCGCCGGGCCAGGTGATAGGCGCCCACCAGCCCGGCCAAAAGCAGCATGGACGCCAGCTCCACGGCCAGCACATAAGGCCCCAGAAGCTGTATCCCGACTTCCTTCGGCGTGACGATGTGACCGGTTGCGAAGCTCTGTCCTTTCGTCAGCACAAACAGGAACTCGATCAAGAGCACCGTCGCCATGGCGGTAGGCCAACGCCAAACCGAGGGCTGCAGCCAGCGGCGTTCCTGATCGAGGGTGCGTTGCCCCAGGTTTAGCATCATCACGGCGAACAAGAACAGCACCATGATAGCTCCGGCATAGATGATCACTTCGAGCAGCGCCGCGAAATAGGCACCCATCAGATAGAACACGACGCCGGACGCCACCAGGGACAGGATCAGGTAAAGCAGCGCATGCACGGCGTTGACGCTGGTGATCACCCGCGCCGTGGAGAACACGGCGACAAGAGCGGCGGTGTAGAACAGGACGTATAGCATCATGAGGCGCTCCTACGGCAGCAGGCTCCTGACATCCACCGGCGGAGCCTCGTTCTCGGCTTCGCCCTTGTCCTTCCCGGCCACGCTTTTCCCGGCGACCCGGTAGAAGTTGTAATCGTGATATTTGCCGGTCCCGTTGATCAAGAGATGCTCTTTTTCGTAAACCATGTTGCGGCGGTCGTACTCGCTCATTTCCATATCGGGGGTCAACTGGATGGCGTAGGTCGGACAGGCCTCCTCGCAAAAACCGCAGAAGATGCAGCGGGAAAAATTGATGCGGAAAAACTCCGGATACCAGCGGCCGTGTTCGTCCTGGGTTTTCTGCAGCGCGATGCAGTCCACCGGACAAGCCACCGCGCAGAGGTTACAAGCCACACAGCGCTCCTCTCCGTCGGGGTCGCGGGTCAGCACGATGCGCCCCCGGTAGCGCGGAGCCAAAGGTAGCTTCTGCTCCGGATACTGCACGGTGTCGGCCCTGGTGAACGTGTGCTGAAGCACGGTTCCGAGGGTTTGCAGTTGGCTTAGGAAGGCTTTTAGCATGGCTATCCTTGCCCGAACTCATCGGGCGGGGTGGGCGACACCCACTCTACTACGTTTCTTCGGAGCCTTATTGCCATAGAACAATGCCCCCCGTCACCAAAAGATTCAACAACGACAGCGGCAGCATCGCCTTCCAGCCGAATGCCATGAGCTGATCGTAGCGAGGCCGCGGCAAAGCGCCGCGCAGCAGAATGAAGAACAGGATGAACGCCAGGGTCTTGAGGGCGAACCACAGTACCGGCGGCAGCCCAGGGCCCAGCCATCCGCCGAAAAACAAGGTGACGATAACAGCCGAACTGAGCGTGATGGCAACGTATTCGCCGACGAAGAACATACCGAACTTCATGCCCGAATATTCGAGGTGAAAACCGGCTACCAGCTCGTTCTCGGCTTCCGGCAAATCATAGGGACCGCGATGGCTCTCGGCGACGGACGCGATTAGGAACAGGACGAATCCCAGGAACTGCGGAACCACGTACCACCCATCGCGCTGCGCCTCCACGATGGCGCGCAGATCGAACGTCCCTGCCAGCATCACTACGCCCATGGCCGACAAGCCCATGAAGACTTCGTAACTCAAGGTCTGGGCCGTTGCCCTCAATGCTCCGAGCAGAGCGTATTTGCTGTTGGAGGCGTAGCCGGCCAGCACCAGGCTGTAAACGGACAAGGACGACAGCGCCAGGAAATAAAGCAATCCGAAGCTGAAATCGATGACTCCGATGCCGGGCGCGACCGGAACTACGGCGAAAGCGGCGAGCATGGTCACCATGATCACCATCGGGGCGATCACAAACACCGGCTTGTCGGCGAAAGGCGGGATCCAGTCTTCCTTGCTCAGAATCTTGATCATATCGGCTACGACCTGGAACAGGCCTAGCGGACCTACCCGATTGGGGCCCAGGCGGTCCTGCCAGATGGCGAGCAGCCGCCGCTCCACCCAGATCAAAAGCGCCGCCACGGTAATCAACGTCAAGAGGATGCCGGCAACGTTGAGCGGCGATCCGACGGTCATGGCCTGTCTCCCTCTTTTTCGATGGCAAGCCATGCCGGAAGATCGCTCCGGAGCAATCCGGAAAGGCCGACGGGGATGCCGATGACGCCCCTGGGCAAGGATGCCTCCAGCCTCAGCGGCAGACGCATGAGGCGCTCGTTGAACCGCACGGCCAAGGTCTCGCCGATGCCCAGCATGGCCGCATCGTCCGGGTGCAGCGCGGCATAGGCCGCCGGGACCCGCTCCGCCAATGGCGGAGACAGCGCGCTCAATTCCTCGCTGCCGAAAATGTGGTAGAGCGGAATGGCCCGCCAGCGGGTTTCGTCGCGCAAGTGACAGGGAATTTCGTCGAACCAGCGAGCCTCCGGAATCCCCGGCGATTCGAAAAGCCTGACGCCCGGATCGCCGCTCCGCAAAGGCCCGCCCACCTCGTCCTGGAATTTGTTGACGGCCTGTTGATTCGAGTTCCAGCCGGGCGACCAGGCAAAGGGCAGCAGGGCCGGCGGCACATCGGCACTCGCCCCTTCCATGGAAAAAGCCAAGGCTGAATCCGGATCCTCGGGCGGCTTGGGCTCATGGATGTCCCGCTGGGCGTCCATCGCGGTCCGTCCGCTATAGCGGTGCGGCTGACGCGGGATCTTCTCGCCTTCGACCCGGAAACCCGAAGGCGGGGCGGCTTCCCTGATGGGATCGAAACACGGCAGAGCCGCGGCACAGGCGGCGGTAACCGCATCGATATTCGCCCAACGCGCACTTGCGGCATCGGCCAGCCAGCGCCAACTGTCCCGGACCTCATCGCCGGCCGGCATGACGGAATAAAAGCGTTGCGCCCGTCCTTCAAGGCTGACCAGAGTGCCCTCGGTTTCCGCGAAGGTGCTGCCGGGGAGGAGCAGTTGGGCTTTGCCTGCCGTGCCGTGGCGGATATGGTCGATCACAACCACATGTCTCATGCCGTTAAAAAAACTGTCCACGGCCCCGCCGTCCGCCCGACGGTAAAGATCGTTCTCCAACACGATCACGGTGTTCAAGTCTCGGGCCTTCGCCGCGATGAAAGCGTCCTTGACGCTGCGCCCGTCCATCATGGCCAGCCCAAGCGTATTGCATTCCGGCACGACGTAGCACAGGTCCGTCGCCCGGCTCGTCCGCTGATTCGCCAGAGCGCGGACGATATTGGCCGCCGCCCGGATCACGGAGAGACTCCGGCAGCCGGTGCCCGAGACAACAAGCGGGCGGGCCGCCGATTTCAGGCTGTCGCCGATGAATTCCGCCAAACGCGACTCATCTTCCGAGAGATCCGCCACCAGCGGTGCGCTTGGGTCGATCCGGTGAGCGACGGCCAAGCCCAATCGCGCGATGTCTTCCGGTGTCCCCCGGTAAACCGATTCGGCTATATCATCGAGCCGCGTGGCGGTAGGCGCTATGACGAACAGCGGGCTCTTCTCGCCTTGAGCCGCTTCCCTTACGGCGGCATCTTGCCAGCGCGCAATTTTGAGCTGGTCGGCGTGCTCGAATGCGCGGTTCCGCACCGACTGGCGCAGCGCAAGCGCCAAGCGCGGGGCGGTGTTCGCCACATCCTCGCCCAGCACCAGCACGGCATCCGCCTGCTCCATTTCCCGCAGGGTCGGAACATGGACCGGCCAATGCCTCAGCACGTCCAGTATGGCCGCCATCAGCGAAGCCTCCGCCTGCGCGAAACCGGCGTAGAAGTTTCTCGCTCCGACCAGTTCCCGCAGGGCGAAATTGGCTTCCAGCGAAGCGCGGGGGGAGCCGATTCCGATCGTATTGCCGCCAAGCAAACCTTTGAAATGGGCCAGGGCGGTTTCCCCGGAAATCGGCTCCCCCCTGAGCATCGGCTGCCGGATGCGCCGCTCGCTGTTGACGAATCCATAGCCGAAACGGCCCCGATCGCAGAGAAAATAGCCGTTCACGTCGCCGTGATAGCGGTTGACGATGCGCCGAAGCGTTCCGTAGCGTTCGCCGGGGCTGGTATTGCATCCCACCGCGCAATGCGCGCAGACCGAAGGAGCATTCTGCAGATCCCATTTCCGGACGTAATGCTTGCTGAACGTCCGGTCGGTGAATACGCCGGTCGGACAGACCTCTACCAGATTGCCGCTGAATTCGTTTTCCAGAACGCCGTCCTCGAAGCGCCCGAAATAGACGTTGTTCCGGGAGGCGAACACGTCCAGATCCTTCCCTCCGGCGTAGTCCCGATATAAGCGAACGCAGCGGTAACAGGCGATGCAGCGGTTCATCTCGTGATTGATGAACGGTCCGAGGTACTGGTTTCGGTGGGTGCGCTTCAAGCCCCGATAGCGGCGGAACGTATGCCCGCTCATGACCGTCATGTCCTGGAGGTGGCATTCGCCGCCTTCCTCGCACACCGGGCAATCGTGGGGATGATTGATCATCAGAAACTCGATGACGGCGGCGCGGAACTCCCGAGCCTGAGGGGCTTCGAGGGACACGCGCAAACCCTCGGTTACCGGCGTCATGCAGGCCATGACGAGGCGGCCCGTGGCGTCGTTCTCGTCTTTGTACTGCACGACCGCGCATTGCCGGCAGGCGCCCACGGAACCCAAGGCCGGATGCCAGCAGAAGTAAGGCAGGTCCATGCCCAGTGACAAACACGTCTTGAGGAGATTATCTCCCGCCGTTACGTCGTGGGTTTGGCCGTCCACCTCGATTTTTGCCATTAGCCGGCCCTCATGGCAATCGGCTGCCTCAGATAACTTTCGAAATCGGCTCGAAAATATTTCAAAGCACTCTGAAGAGGCTCCGCGGCGCCGGGCGCAAGCGCGCAAAAGGTGTTGCCGGGCCCCATGAGCCGCGCGAGTTGCTCGAGTTTATCCAAATCTTCCGGCCGCCCTCTTCCCGCCAATAGCCATTCTAGAATCTCGACGACCCAGGGCAATCCGTCCCGGCAGGGCGTGCACCAGCCGCAGGATTCCTGCGCGAAGAAATGCTGGAGATTGAGCACCATCCGCACCGGGCAGGTCCGATCGTCCAGCACGATCATCGTGCCGGTGCCGAGCCGGCTGTCGGCCTTCATGATCGCATCGTAATCCATGGGCAGATCCAGATGCTCGGGCAACATAAAATCGGTGGACGCGCCACCGGGTAAAAACCCCCGAAGCGTATAGCCCTCCTTCATGCCACCGGCACACTCCTCGATGAGCTCCCGGATCGGCGTGCCCATGGGCAGCTCCCACAACCCTGGCCGCTTGACCTGGCCGCTCACGCCGAACAGCTTGGTGCCGGTATCCTGGCCGCAGCTCAAGCCCCGGTACCACTCCACGCCGTTCCGGACGATATGGGGCACGTTGCACAAAGTCTCGACATTGTTGACCACCGTCGGGCGGCCCCATAGTCCGCTAATTTGAGGGTACGGCGGCTTGGCTCGCGGTATCGCGCGCTTGCCTTCGAGGGAGTTCAGAAGTGCGGTTTCTTCGCCGCAGATATAGCGCCCGGCGCTGGTGTGCAGATGGATGTCCAGGCCGAAATCGGAACCAAGAAGGTTCTTGCCGAGATAACCGGCACCGTAGGCTTCCCTCAGAGCCTGTTCCAGCCGACGGGCGGAGAGATGGTATTCGTCCCGGAGAAAGATATAGGCTGCATCGGCCTGCACGGCATAGGCGGCGATGGCCACGCCCTCGATGAGCAGGTGCGGATCGCCTTCCATGAGCAGGCGATCCTTGAAAGTGCCCGGCTCCATCTCGTCGGCGTTCACGACCACATATTTCTGCCCCGCCGATTCGCCCTGCGGCACCAGGCTCCACTTGACACCAGTGGGAAACCCGCCGCCGCCGCGCCCGCGCAAATTCGAATCCTTGACTGCCCCAATCACATCCGCCGGCGCCATTTCTTTCACGGCCTTGGTCAGCCCCTCGTAACCCCCGGTGCGGCGATAATCGTCTAGCGTCACCGGAGAGAGATCGGGCTTGATGTTTTGCGTCAGCGGTCTGTCCATACCCGGCCGTTCTTTTCTAGTAATTCGTCGATTTTCGTTTCGTCCACGTCCTGATAAAGCTCTTCGCCGACCATCAGCACCGGCGCATGATCGCAAGAGCCAAGGCAGACGATGGGCAGCAGCGTGTAACGCCCATCCGCCGTGGTTTCGCCCAAGCCTATGCCCAGCCGCTCGGACAGATGTTCACGGAGTCTATCGGCGCCCAGCATCCAGCAGCTCACGCTGTCGCAGCACAGAATGACATGCTCGCCGACGGGTCTCCGAAAGATCAGGTTGTAGAACGTCGCCACGCCGTCCAGTTCATCCGGCGACATTTCCAAAAGCTCGGCGACGGTTTTCAAAGCTTCGTCCGATACCCAGCCGCGTTGTTTCTGCACGATCTTGAGCGCCTCGACGGAGGCGGCGGATTTGTTCGGATAATGGCCCGCGGCCGCGAGGATTTCGGTGGTTTCTTGTTCGCTCAAGACCCGGGCTTCGTTCATAAGTGAACCCGGAATCCCGCCGAAGACGGCCAATCCATCTTCACCTCGCCCTTTCCCAAAGGACATAGGTATCCACACAAGTCGATCAAAGAAGGAATCGCTTTGCGATAGCTTCTTTTACTGTGGGTTCTCGGACCCACGGCCGAGCTACTTTCTTTTGCGCGGCCAAAAGAAAGTAGCCAAAGAAAAAGCCGCCCGGTTGCCGCTTGCTCCTTACGCTCCTCGCTTTCGGCCGGGGTCGCCAGAAGGGGCTTCCCTGCCCCTCTGGCGACGCGCGGAATCCATTCCGCGCCCCTGGAGGGCCATTCCGGCCGAAAGCTGCGGTGCTCGGCGCGGCAAACGGGATTTGGCGCGTTATCGGAATGTCTGTATGGTCCTGTATGACACGCCCGAGCATCGCAGTCCTGAGCCGGAAAAGCCCGAAAGGGCGCGCGAGGGATCGCGCGCGGCGACCGAGGGACAGGAAGTCCCTTCGGTCGCCGCCGGCTCAGGGCGAGAAGCACAGGGCTAAGCGTGTCATTCGGGTGCCTTTTTCTTTGGTTACTTTCTTTTGGGCAAGCAAAAGAAAGTAACCCGCGTGCGGGGCGGCCCCCCGCTTCAAAATCACCGGCAGCACCAGCTGCCACTACCCCAAACCCGCTGGCTAGACCGACATCCTCAACCTCCGCAAACAAGCCATTTAGAAACGTCATATTCCCCCCCTCACCTATCCACATCCGACATCACGAAATCGATGCTCCCCAAAATCGCGATGAGATCGGCGATCATGAGGCCCCGGCACATCAGGGGAATCATCTGGAGATGCGGGAATGACGACGTACGGATGCGGGTACGGTACGACATCGTGTTGCCGTCGCTGATGAGGTAATAGCGATAGAGCCCCTTGGTGCCCTCCACGCAGGCGGAGCCTTCCCCGGCCGGTATCACCGGCCCCCAGCTTACGTTCAGGAAGTGCTGGATCAGGGTCTCGATATCGTGCATCGTCCGCGCCTTGGGCGGAGGGGTCGTCAGCGGATGAAACGCCTTGTGGGGTCCCGATGGCATGTTGTTCAGGCATTGCTCGATGATCCTGAGGCTCTGCCGCATCTCTTCGACCCGCACCAGGCACCGGTCGTAGCAGTCCCCGTTTTTCCCCGACGGAACCTCGAAATCGAAATTCTCGTAGCCGGAATACGGACGCGCCTTGCGATAGTCCCATGCAAGGCCCGTGGCCCTTAACCCCGGCCCGGTCGCGCCCCAGTCGATCGCTTCCTTAGTGTTGTAAACCCCGATGCCTTGAGTGCGCCACTTGAGGATGCTGTTCGCCAGCACCATCTTGTCGTAATGGGCCAGCCGCTTCGGGAAATAGTCGATGAACTCCCGCACCTTCTTATCCCAGCCTTCGGGCAGATCCATTGCCGTGCCGCCGATGCGGAAGAAGCTGGAATGCATGCGCCCGCCCGTAATCGCCTCGATGATCTCGAACACCTCTTCGCGATCGGTGAACATGTAGAACACCGGCGACAGCTGTCCCACGTCCTGGGCAAAAGTGCCGTAGAAAAGCAGATGGTTGTTGATCCGGTAGAACTCCGAGATCATCACCCGAATCACTTGCGCCCTGGGCGGCACCTCGATACCGGCCATTTGTTCCAGCGCCATCACGTAAGGGAGGTTGTTCAGCGAGCCGCCGAGATAGTCCACCCGGTCGGTGTAAGGGATGTAGGTGTGCCAGGACTGGCGTTCTCCCATCTTCTCCGCGGCGCGATGGTGATAACCGATATCCGGCACGGCATCGACGATCTCTTCGCCGTCGAGCTGCAGGGCGATGCGGAACACGCCGTGCACGCTGGGATGATTGGGGCCGAGATTGAGGAACAGGAAATCACTGCTTTCGCCGGATCGCCGCATCCCCCATTCTTCGGGCACGAAACGCAAGGCTTCCTGTTCGACCTCCTGCCTTTCCTCGGGCAGCGTGAACCGGCCCATCTCGGTGGCGCGGGCCGGATGATCCTTGCGCAGCGGATACCCTTGCCAGGTGGGTGGCATCAGGATACGGCGGAGATTCGGATGCCCTTCGAAGCGAATCCCGAACATGTCGAAGACTTCGCGCTCGTACCAGTTGGCGTTGGGCCAGAGCGAGGCGATGCTCGGCACGGATAACCGGTTCTCGGATAGGGCGACCTTGAGGCGGATATCCTCGTTCCGCTCGAACGACAAGAGATGGTAGACCAGTGTGAAATCGCTGGCCGGGAGTCCCGGCCGGCGTTGGCGCAGGCGTTCGTCCATAGCGGTGAGATCGAACAGCATGGCGTAAGGCCGTTCGATCTCGCGCTTCAGATAAGTCAGGCAGTCGAGCAGACGGTCCTTGCTTACCCAAAGGGTCGGGATACCGTCATAGGTGGATTGAACGGTAAACTCGCCGTCCCCGAAACGGCTGCGGAGTTCCGCCACGACCGCGCCGGTATCCGGCCTTTCCGCCGTTGTTTCGTTGCGTTCGGTCGCCGTGGAAATCATCCCCGATACCTATGTGTGATCCGGACTGCGTAACTCGGTGGCCATTTTGCGCTCCGGGGTCTTGAGGTCTCGAAAGCTTTTGATCGGCGCCTTTTGAACACCCCCTTCGCCGACGACCCAGCCGAGCGGCCGTCTCTCCTTGCCGATGGCCTCCTGCAGCAGAATCAGGCCTTCGAGCAAGGCGTCCGGGCGCGGTGGGCAGCCCGGTACATACACGTCCACCGGAAGAAATTTGTCCACGCCCTGAACCACGCTGTAAACGTCGTACATTCCGCCCGAATTGGCGCACGAACCCATCGAAATCACCCAGCGCGGCTCCAGCAACTGCTCGTAAAGACGTTTGATCACCGGCGCCATTTTCATGAACACCGTGCCCGAGATCACGATCAAATCCGCCTGCCGAGGGCTGGCCCGTATTACTTCCGAGCCGAAACGAGCGATGTCGTAGCGGCTGGTGAAGGCGGTCGCCATCTCGACGTAACAGCAGGAAAGTCCGAAATTGAAAGGCCAGACCGAATTGGCTCGGCCCCAGGCGATCAAATCCTCCAGCTTCGCCATGAGCAGGTTCCGCCCCACGGCCTCCTCGTTGACCTGTTCGCCCGGGCGGGGCGCGGGGTCTGCGTCGGCTCTGGTAAGCGTCCACTCCATAAATACGTCCTCTATGTCTATGCCCGGAGTTGAGCATCCTGCAATTTTTGGCGCGCCGTACGCCAATCCAGGGCGCCGATCCTCCAGAGATAGATCAAAGCCGCCAGCAAGATACCGATAAATACCGACATCTCGACGTAGCCGACCCAGCCGGCCTCCCGGAACGCGACGGCCCAGGCGAAGATGAAAACGGACTCCAGGTCGAAGATCACGAAAAAGATCGCGACCGGATAGAACTGGATAGAGAGGCGCACATGGATGTCGCCTACCGGGACGACTCCGGATTCGAATTGCTCGCCGGTCGCGCGTCCACGGTGGCTCTGGGCCAGAACATACGGGATTGCCAACATCGCTGCCACCACGACGACCACCGCCGCGACATAAGCGATGAACGGCCAAAGATTGGATACCTGCACCAGATCGGCATTCATGCCGCACCTCCGGGTATGTTGCAGTGGACTGGAAGGGCAATCAAACTGACTGCAGATTAATCGGACAGACTATGACTGGCATATAAGGACAAATGCATAGTCCAAAAAAACCAATCGGGATGGCAGGGACATGATCGAGCGGAACGCGAAACAGGCGGACCTCCCATTTTTCCCGACGCCATCCTATCGGCACGCTCAGCGCGGAGAAGATGGGCCGGAAGGCTACGGCCGCAGAGTATTCGAGGCGAGGATGGGCAACCCGAGCGTTGAAGCCAGCACCCGCATTGCAAGCACGTCTACGATTTTAGGATAATAGCCGCTCATTTTTCCCGTCCTAGCCATTCCCCGCATGAAAAAACGTCTGGAGAGTCTGCTGCATAGCGCCGTTTCCGCATTGAAAGCGAATGGCGAGCTACCTGCCGATATTGATCCGGCCATTATGGTGGAGCGCGCCCGCGACGCCCAGCACGGGGATTTCGCCTCCAATCTGGCGATGACCCTGGGCAAAACCGCTCGCTGCAATCCCCGGCAATTGGCGGAAAAGATCATAGCGGCGTTACCCGAAGACAGCGTTATCGCCAAGCTTGAGGTCGCCGGCCCCGGATTCATAAACTTCTTCATCGACGCCAAAACCCAACATCAAATCATCGGCGAGATCCACGAGGCCGGACACGAGTTCGGTCAGAGCGTCGTCGGAGCGGGCCGAAAGGTGCAGGTGGAATTCGTTTCGGCCAATCCGACCGGCCCTTTGCATGTGGGACACGGCCGCGGCGCGGCTTACGGTGCGGTGGTGGCGAACCTGTTGGCCGCCGCCGGGTTCGAGGTACACCGCGAATACTACGTAAATGACGCCGGTCGGCAGATGGATATTCTGGCCGCCAGCGTCTGGCTCCGTTACCTGGAGGAATGCGGCGAAGTGTTGACCTTCCCGAGCAACGGCTATCGCGGCGAATACGTACGCACGGTCGCTTGGGAATTGCACAAGCAGGCAGGGGAGAAATTCAGGCGATCGGCGTCCGAGGTCATGGCGGACATGCCACCGGACGAGCCCCAGGGCGGCGATAAAGAAATTCATATCGACGCGTTGGTAGCACGGGCCAAGTCGCTGCTGGGCGTCGAAGGTTACCGGACCGTGTTCGACGCTGGCCTCGACAGCATCCTCGATGACATTCGCCAAGATCTGGAGGAGTTCGGGGTTCGCTACGACGAATGGTTTTCCGAACGCAGCCTTACCGACGCCGGGGCGGTCGAAAGATCGCTCGAAAAACTTCGAGAAGCGGGTTATCTATACGAGAAAGACGGTGCGATCTGGTTCGCCTCAAGCCGGCTGGGGGACGAAAAAGACCGGGTGGTGGTTCGGGAGAACGGTCAGATGACCTATTTCGCGTCCGACATCGCTTACCACTTGAACAAGCTGGAGCGCGGTTTCGACCAAATCATCAACATCTGGGGCGCCGACCACCACGGCTATATTCCCCGCGTCAAAGCCGCCATCGAAGCTTTGGGGGGCGACCCCAAACGGCTCGACGTGCTGTTGGTCCAGTTCGCGGTTCTTTATCGCGGCGAGGAAAGAGTCCAGATGTCCACCCGCTCCGGGGAATTCGTAACGCTCCGGCAGCTTCGCAACGAAGTGGGCAAGGACGCCGCCCGCTTCTTCTACGTCATGCGAAAATCCGACCAGCACATGGATTTCGACCTGAAGCTGGCCACATCAAGGACCAACGAAAACCCGGTCTATTATGTGCAATACGCTCACGCGCGGATTTGCAGCGTATTTCGGCAACTGGACGAAAAAGGCTGGGAGCGCAATCTCGTCGGCGGCATGAAGCATCTGGAGCTATTGACCGAGGCGCACGAGTTGGCTCTGGTCAACACGCTGTCTCGTTATCCCGAGGTTGTGGAGCAATCGGCACTGCAGCACGAACCGCATCATCTGGTGCACTATCTACGCGAGCTGGCGTACGAATTCCACACCTATTACAACGCCCATCAGTTCCTGGTGGAAGATGCGGCGTTGCGGGACGCCCGCCTGAACCTGATTGCCGCCGTGAGACAGGTGATCGGCAATGGTTTAAACCTACTGGACGTTTCCGCGCCCGAAGCGATGTAAAGGCATGTCCAAGGACTATAAACACAGGATTCCGGGATATCGAAAACGCAGCCCCCAAATTCCGAGGCGGTGGGGAATTGCGGTGGCCGGCATAGTCGGCGCGATCGGTCTCGTCGTGTACTTTTTCTCAGGCGCCGATGGAGAGGAAAACCCTAAGGTACCCGAAACTGTGACCCTGCCGGCGCCCTCACCCCAAGTCGCCGCCGTAAATCCAGACGCCGGAAAGACGAGTCAGCCGGAGAAAGAGACGAAACAAAACAGCCGGGGTAAGGACAAAACCGACAAGAAACCGGAGCAAAAACCCCAACCGACCAAGCCGCGGGAGCCGCGGTTTACCTTTTACAAAATCCTCCCTGAAAAAGAAGTCATCATTCCTGAAAGCGAGATCAAAACCATCAAGCGGGAGGAAAGCCGGGGAAATAAGCCCACCGCGGCGCTTTATCTGGTGCAAGCCGGATCTTTTGACAATCTACAGAATGCCGAACAACTGAAGGCCGACTTGGCCAAGATCAAGATCAAGGCCAAGGTCGAAATGATCGAGATTGAAAATTCCGCCTGGTATCGCGTCAAGATCGGTCCTTATGCCACACTGGCCGACGCCGACAAGATTAGGGCATACCTGCGCAAGAAAGACATCGACAGCATTGTGCAGAAAGCGGCGAAATAAAGTCCCCTCTTCACCGCTCAAGCGGTTCGACGACTCGAGCCTCAAGCCTTGCGGCGGTCCAATGGAGGCTCAAACAGCCGATTAGAGCGTTTTCTGGTTTGGTATAGCATCCGCGATGGCGGACGCTATACCTCTGCCCCGTGAGGGCGGCTTCCTAATTCGCGCCGCCGCCACGCTGCAGCGAACAATGCTCTAAAGTACGACCTCGAATCCCTCGAATTGAGGGTGCCCAAGGTAGAGTCCTTTGCTTCCACCCGCGCTGGAGTGAGCCTTCCGAAAAGCCTCCGACCGTGTCCAGACTTCGAAAGCCTCCTTCGACTCCCAAATCGAATGGGAGGCGAATAGCGTGTGCTCTTCGTTGGTCGGACCTTGTAGCAGATGAAACTCACGGAACCCCGGAACTTCATCCAAATACGTTTCACGATTCCGCCATATTGCAACGAACTCGCTCTCCTTCCCTAAAGCGATCTTGAATCGGTTCATAGCGATGAACATTTTGGGCTCACACCTCTAAAGCAGTTATTTCCTAGTAATGAATTACGCTACCAACCGGTAACAGGGCTCGTAACGCACGCCGGGCAGCTTCATGCGGCCTTGTGCGACGAAAGCCGCCAACAGCTCGTCCAGAGGCTTTAGAACCGCCGAATCGCCTTGTAACTCGAAAGGCCCATGCTCCTCGATGGCTCGAATGCCTTCCGCTTTCACGTTTCCGGCCACGATTCCGGAAAAGGCTCGGCGCAGGTTGGCCGCCAAATGGTGGGCTTCCTGCTGTCGATGCAGTTCCAAGGCCGTCATATTTTGATGCGTGGGCAGAAAAGGCATTTGAAACTGCTGCTCGATTTTGAGCAGCCAATTAAAGTAGTAAGCGTCGCCGTTTTGCTTTCGGAATTCCCGCACCAGGCTGATTCCTTCTTTCATTTCCCGGGCTACTCCGGCGGGATCATCGATGATGATCCGATAGCATCGGCGCACTTCCCGACCGATTGTCGAGGTCAGAAACCGGTCTATCAGCTCGAAATAGCCGGCACACTCGGCAGGCCCCGTTAAAATCACCGGGAACGGTAAATTCTTGTTGTCGGGATGGAGCAAAATCCCGAGGAGGTGGAGAATCTCCTCGGCCGTGCCGACACCACCGGGAAAGATGATAATACCGTGCCCGAGCCTGACGAACGCTTCCAGGCGTTTTTCGATGTCCGGCATGATAACCAGTTCGTTGACGATGGGATTGGGCGGTTCCGCCGCGATGATTCCCGGCTCCGAAACACCCACATAACGGGCATCATGGATGCGTTGTTTGGCGTGGCCGATGGTGGCGCCTTTCATCGGTCCTTTCATGGCTCCCGGACCGCACCCGGTACAAACGTGGAGCCCCCGCAATCCCAGCTCATGGCCCACCTCCTTCGTGTAATCGTACTCTTCCCGGCTGATCGAGTGCCCTCCCCAGCACACGACTAAATTCGGACTTGCTTCCGTTATCAGACAGCCGGCGTTGCGCAGGATATGGAAGACCGCGCTGGTGACATCTTCCGACTTGCTCAGGTTGAATGCCGGGTTCGATACGATTTCCGAACCGGTGAAAACAATATCCCGAAGCACCGAAAACAGATGCTCCCGTATGCCTTTGACCATTTCGCCGTCGACGAAAGCCGAGACCGGTGCATTCAGCACCTCCAACTTAATGCCGCGCTGTTGTTGCAGTACACGAATGTCAAACTCTTTGTGTTGCTCAAGCACCAGCTTGCTGTCATCGACGGCACTGCCGCAATTCAAAACCGCCAGCGAGCAACGGCGGAAAAGCTGATGAAGGCCACCCTGGCTGGTATCGAGCAACTTCGCCACTTCCAGTTTGGACAATACCTCCAGAGCGCCTTCCGGCCTTACCTGAGCGTTGATTGTTTGCATCGGTATTCCTTATGTTGAATCTTCCATTGATTCGTAGTGAGAATTCTGTCGCACTTCTTAGAAGAAGATATTCACAGAATCTGTGGATAAGTTTGTGGAGAGCAGATCTAAAATTCCCTTGAAGCCCCGCGATTCCTGAAGTTTCTTTAATTTGACAAAATCCTTTTCAAGCCAAAATATGCGATTAATCAATAAGTTGAAAAAATCACAAAAACCGACTACCAGCGCGGCGAGAAATTGACAACCAATGCATCCGTGTGTGCATAACTTTTGCGTTACGTCAAAAATCCATCACTTGAACCCCGACATACCTCGCCCCAGGCGGGATGCCCGTGGATCAGCCTTAATGCATTGTACAGTAAGGTTTTACCGGGCTCTCGACGGTGCCAGGTCGAGGCTCCGGATGGGTGAGGCAAGGGTATCACATCTGCGTCTAGACCTTCCCGACGAAGCTCATGCCGGAGTCCAATCACCTGATCCAGCCTATCCGCGACGAGAATCTGACGTATCGCGAGCTTGCCGACCGGAATAATAAGCTTGGGTCTGAGAAGCCGAAGCTCGGCATTCAGCCAATCAGCGCAATGGGCAATCTCCTCGGGAGCCGGAACCCGATCGCCGCCTTTCGGGTTTTTGCCGGGAAAGCAGCGGCAGACCGCCGCCATGTAGACATTGCGGCGAAAGTCGTCTTCGCCTATGCCTATCTCGGCAAACCACTTGAAGAGGGTTTTTCCTGCCGTCCATGCAAAAGGTTTTCCGAATTGCCCCTCCTTGGCGCCCGGCGCCTGGCCGATGAGAACCACCGGCGACAACACGGCGTGGCCCATTACCACCGGCCCGATCATCCCGGTGCAGCGCACGCATGTCTTCAAGGTCTCCTGATGGAGGATTAATGAACGTAGCCGCTCGTTCATGGGCGGTCGCTGCTCAGGACGGCTGAGAGCTATCCTTATCCTTCCGGCTCCAGGCCAAGGTATGCAAACGCATCAGTGTCTCCGGATCGGAAATCAAGGTGCGCTTGTCGGCGGCGGAGAGAGTTTCCGACCCCTCTTCCACCAATTGATACACCAAAGCGCGCAACTGGTGGCGCTGGCGTTTTTTGACCGGACGATTAGGCAGAAGCGCGAGATGCAAGGAACATGCACCCGGGTCGGCAACGTTCAACTCGCCTTCATTTTGCGCGCCCGCTTGCTCGGCTCGAGCGAGGTTTTCCTGAAGCAGTTCGACTACACGCGGCGCCCTGTATTCTTCCGGGGTCACAAAAAATCCGAGTTTACGGGCAAGCAAGCCTACTTTTGTGCTGCTGGAAAGAATCGAAATGGGTATGGCGAGAACCAACCCGGCCAAGACCGGTATCAGCCACAGGAAAAAGTCAGGCACATACTCATAGCTCAGCCACCCGGCTCCCAATCCGGTCAACGTCTGCCCGCCGTGAGCAAGCGTCGCTTCCTTAAGGCTCAAACGGTGATCGCCGCGATTTTGCGGAGGCCAACCGACGCTGCGGCGCAACAAAATGGCTACGACGAATTTACTCTGGTACAGCATGAGCACCGGCGCCGTAAGCATTGAAAAAACGCTTTCGAAGAAAACGCTGAGAGCGGCCCGGATCACGCCGCCATAGCTCCTGATCATTTTGGGGCGCGTCAGGAGCAACAAGAAACTCCAGAATTTCGGCAGAAACAACATGGCCAGCGTCACGAGCAGCACCGTCGTCATCTCGACGGTATAAGACTCGGGCCAGACCGGAAAAATATTATCGCCGAAGAAATAAACCGGCATAGTTTGGCTCTGCACGTACGCCTCAAAGCCGGTCAATACTAAAAACAACAGCCACAGCGGCGAAGAAAGATACGACATGATGCCCATTAGGAAATATAAGCGGCTAAGCCCGGACAAGCCGCGGGCGAAAACCATGCGCAAATGCTGTAGATTGCCCTGGCACCAGCGCCGATCGCGCTTGGCATAATCGATCAGTGTAGGCGGCAACTCCTCGTAGCTGCCCTTAAGGTCAGCCGCCAGCCACACCTCCCAACCGGCCTTACGCAACAACGTGGCTTCAACGAAGTCATGGCTCAAAATCTCGCCGCCGAAAGGCTCCCGCCCCGGCAACTTTGGCAGACCGCAATGCTTAACGAAGGGCTGCATCCGGATAATGGCATTGTGCCCCCAATAATTGCTGCCCGAAAGCTGCCAAAAATTGATTCCCGCAATGAAGATATCGCTGTACAGGCTGCTGGCGAACTGTAGGATACGGGCGAACAACGATTTATGGTTCACGGGCAGCGGCGGCGACTGAATCAGGGCAACCCGGGGATGAGCCTCCATCAGGTCCACCATTTTCACGAGTGTCTCACCGGCCATAAGGCTATCGGCATCCAGCACGATCATGTAGCGGTAACGGCCGCCCCAGCGCCGGCAAAAGTCTTCGATATTGCCGCTCTTACGGGCGATGTTCTTCTCACGATTGCGGTAAAAGATTTTGCCGTGCGCATTGAAGTCACGGCACATGTGATACCAATTTACCTCTTCCTGCATCCAGGTATCGGGATCGCGGGTATCGCTGAGGATGAACAGTTCGAACTCGTCCGCACGACCGGTTTCGCGCAGCGATTGATAAATCGCCCGGAGCCCTGCGAATACCCGCACCGGATCTTCGTTATAGATCGGCATCACCAGCGCGGTGCGCGCCGGCTCTTGGTCGGACATCGTGTCCACGTTCAGGGCCAACCTCGTGATCGAGCGCTTATCGCCCCCCCGAATCAAGCACCAGAATCCAAGCGTAGCGGTCCAGAAGGAAGTGCTGACCCATAGAATCAGCAAGGTATAGAGCACGAGCAGCACAATCTCCTGCGGCGTAATTCCATTCTGCAGGAAAGCGCTCGTTATCATGGCAAGCGCCGCGAAGGCCGTTAGGGTCACTAGAATAAAGAAAAATGTTCGCCGTATAGTGCGGACATAGCCCGGCAATGCGCTGGCATGGGAAGACATATTCAAAGATGTAACGGTTAACTGCGTTGATGAGTCGATTTGAACAGCCAAAATCTCAGCGGCTGTTCGGCCATAGAAATATGGTCCTCTGGCGGCGTGGGACGAGGCAGAATTTCTCTTAGCATTTCACCGCTCTCCGGCGACTGGTCCGGATTTCCGAACAGGGCATCGCCGGCTAACGGGCTGCCGGTCAACAGCAAGGCCGCACGCGCCGCCGCTATGGGATGAGTATCTTTGGACGGAGACAAACGCATGGTGCGTGCCAAGGCATGGTCGAAACGCCGTTGAGCCTCTTCTACCGCGCGCCTTAGCAACTCGTCTCCAGCCCCCCGCCCCACCCGGCGCTGGGCCCGGTTCAGACAATCGTCGGCTAACTCGTCAACGAGACTCTGCTGAGACAAGCCGAGACTCCGCAAATAGGCCATGACTCGCTCCTTGATCCCAGGAGGCCATGATTGCGAAGCAGGCTCCGGATCACCGGGAGTGATCATCTCTTCTAAAATCCGCACTTGATTCATCGACGATTCCACTGGTAAACCCACGTTTCGGTGAGCGCATCCTTGCCGGATTTCAACATCGCACGCAACTCAATTGGGTCTTTGTCCTTTTCCGGCTCCAATTCAAAACACAGACGCCAGTTGCCATTTTCTCCGTTTTTCTGAACCACGGTATTGGTAATCTTACCGGCGGAAGCACCCACCTCGGCTTCAACCGCGGCCTTATCGCTGAGCAATTTGAGCGTGGGGCTGGCAAACTCGACCATGAATTTACGGTTTGGGCTATCCGGAGCCACAGCACCAATGCGCGTGGCTACGACTTTGCCGCCACCCGGCGCGGTGAACTCGTCCAACTCGAAATGCAAACGATAGCTGTACGTGTATTCCTTGCCTTCCCCGGTCGGCTGGTCAGGCACCCAAAAAGCGACGATATTGTCGTACTTCTCCGCGTCGCTCGGGATTTCGATCAAGTAAACCGCGCCGGGTCCCCAATCGCCCAAGGCTTCGATCCAGGCACTGGGGCGCCGGTGATAGCTGGCTTCCAAGTCTTGGTAATGGTCGAAGTCACGGTCCCTTGTCATCAGCCCGAAACCCGCAGGCTTTGTATCTTTGAAGACGCTGATGCGAAGCTGGCGCGGATTGTTGAGCGGACGCCATACCCATTCTCCTGTGCTTCTTCCAATCAAAAGCCCGTCGGAATCGTGCACCTCGGGGCGGAAGTCATCCATAAAACGATCGGTGTTCTCGCCATGGAAAAACATGCTGGTCAGCGGCGCAAGTCCAATCCGTTCGATGCTCTGGCGAAAATAAAGATGATTCGTCACATCCATCGTCAAATCAAGGCCGGGATGAATGACGAAACGATATGCGCCGGTTACCCTCTGGCTGTCCAAGAGGGCGTACACCGTGAGCGAACTCGCGTCCTTAGCCGGCTTTTCGATCCAAAACTCCCTAAAAATCGGAAACTCTTCCGCCTTCGGCAAACCGGTGTCGATAGCCAACCCGCGCGCGGACAAGCCGTATACCTGCCCCAGCCCAACCGCGCGGAAATAACTAGCGCCCAGGAAAACGGCGATCTCGTCGATGACGTCGTCCTTCCGTAAAGGATGGTGGAAACGCAGGCCGGCGAATCCAAGATCCGCAGGAAGGGGGTTGAGAAATTGATTCTTGCCGAAATCGAACAGTTCCGGCGAATACGCTAGCCGCGTGGCGTTTCCATGGTCCACGATATTAATGACCACGCGATCCTTGAACATAAAGCCGCGATGGAATGCCTGAATTTGAAAGGGCAAAGCCTCATCGCGCCAGAGGGCTTTTTCGGGTTTATACCGAATATCGCGGTATTGATCGTAGTCCAGCTTGGTCAGAAACTCAGGCATCCCGGCTTCATCGCGCATATAAGGCTTACGGGCTAACTCCTTTGCCTTTTGCTCCACATCCGAGAATTCAAAAGGTTTCGCGGGCGCTTTGTCCGCCGGGGGTGTAGCCGGTGCGGTCGGTGCTGGAACTGCGGGTGGCGGCGCCGGCTTGCCAGGCTCGGCCAGCGTATCATTGAAAAATAAAGGAAACAGAAGGACGACGATCCAGCTTCGAAAGCTCACAGTGTTTTTTTCCTCGGAAACTCAGTAACCAAATTTTGTGCTAATGATCAGGCTTAGATCTCTCATACGCTCACATGCAATTCTCTTACCCGCCGGGACAAAAGCTCGGGCAAATTAGGCCTAAATAGCAAAACCCACAACATTGTCAAGGTATTACCAAATGACAAACACTCCGGGAATATGCCCTTAATCGCCCCCGTGATTGAGTATTACGGCTTTTGCTTGAAATATGGGCGTGTTAAAACAATGAACTATTTCAAATACGGCTCGGTCGGAACCTTGGGGTCATGAAAGAGAATAAGAACGCGGCGGAAACACGCAATTTAAACACAGTATAACCTGCCGGCGCATAACGAAGAATCATCTCGTCAACGCATCGCCCACGCTCTTTCATCGAGAACTTGCCTAAGTTATACCGCTTGTGCGGGGAGGATCAATTCATGAAAATGTTCCGCTCGAACTTGAGAGTTAAGCGATGCCTAAGCCTGCGTTCTTGCTCGACATGGACGGCATACTCTATCGCGGCGACCGCGCAATCCCCGGAGCGGGGACTTTTCTCCGCGATATCTCCGATTTTCCTTATTTGCTAATTTGCTAATCACCAACAATTCCTCGACGACTCCCGATGCGTTGGCTAATAAACTGGCAAAGCTCGGCTTTCCGGAGATCGATCCCGCAAAAATATTGACGTCTGCGATCGCCACAGCGGCGTTTTTGCAAGCCGAAAAGCCCGGCTTTAGTTATTTTCTCGGTCGGCGGTAGCGGCTTGCGTGAAGCTCTCCGCCAGCACGGAATAGAAGATGCCACTGAACCCGATTATGCAATCGTCGGCGAAGGTCAAGGTCTCACCTATGAAACCCTGACTTTAGGTATTAACCGATTGGTCTTCGGACAGGCGAAGTTGATCGGTACCAATCCCGACCCCGTTCTCGACGGAACCTGGAACGGCCAAGACATCGTGTTGCCCGGTGGCGGCGCCCTGATTGCGCCGTTTGCCGCGGCCACCGGAGTGGAGCCCTTGTTCATAGGCAAGCCGGAACGCTGACTGTTTTTGGAAGCGCTGCGCCGATTGGATCGACTGACGGGCGAGGCGATCATGATCGGAGACCGCCCGGATACCGATATCAAAGGCGCCGCCCAACTGGGTATCGTAACCGTCCTGGTGCGCATCGGGCAGTTTTCGCCGGGCACGCCTTACCCCGATGGCTTGCCCAAACCCGATTTCGACGTTAAATCGTTAAATGACTTGAACCTTGACCAAGCACTACAGACAGTGCGCGAAAGGCAAACCCGGAGTTCCGGATTTATCGCTTGAGCAGTCACCGTCATGAAAAACTTAATCGTCATCCGCCACGCCAAATCCAGCTGGGACACACCGTCGCTAGCCGACATCGATTGCCCCCTGAACAACCGGGGCAAACGCGATGCGCCATTCATGGGCAGCCTGTTGAAATTCCGAAATCTCGAACCGGATTTGATCGTGACCAGCCCGGCCGGACGCGCTCTCGAAACCGCCAAGCTGATCGCGAAAGCAGTAGGTTATGAAAGCGAAGCGATTACCATGCGCGACAGCATTTACCTGCAGGAGGCACCGGCGTTAATCGAGTTGATTCGGTCTATTGAAGATACCCATAACCGGGTCTACCTGATCGGCCATAATCCCCACCTCACCGAACTGGTTAATCGGCTGACCGGCGAAAGCATCGGCAATATTCCCACCTGCGGAACCGCGTCTATCGAGTTCCAAGTGGATTCCTGGGCCTACATCATGGAAGGGAGCGGTCGACTTGCTTTTTTCGACTATCCCAAACGACACCTATAATTGCCTGAGGACCCGTCGAATCAAGTCCACCGAATATATCCCTGTGGGCTCCGTAATGCCCCTTCAGCCTTTGCCGTTATTCGCTCTTTCGAGCATCGCCGACATCCAAATCCATTACGGAGCCACAACAGAGACGCCACGGGAGTGGTTCCGGTAACTCTTATTTAAGCCCGAAACCGAACCGTTCTTCTAAAACCAACTCCAATTCGAGTTATTTCGCCCAATCTGCTGGGTGAGGTTTAAGAATTGGGTCACATCACCACCAGCGATGCCAGTCTGAACAACGACGGCAATGTTTTGCGCAAAATTTATCGTCACATCTTGGCCTATTCGTCTAAACAAACCATCGTACCTCATGGCACCGCCTTCGACACCGGAAAGCCGATCATCTGCCATTGAGATAAGAGAATTTTCATGGTGTGAGTGGGATAGATTGGCAAGGGCATGGAATCCGGCCTCCACTTCGGTGGCCATTCCAGGAGTAACGATTAAACTGAGCGTCAGACCGATAATGAAAGAAATCCAGCTTTTCATAAGAACTCCTAAAAACGATCGTCCTTTACAGTTTTTCAGCAGAAACCCGGAAATCCGAAGAACGTCCGGTTTTCCACTGCTCCTAACATGGGTCAACTTGTGCTCGTCCGCCAAGCGGCGTCTCAACCCTAGCACGCAGGATACGGCTTCGGCGCCAGGGTCTTGGGTAGCGGCAGCCGCCATTTAACGGATGTTCACGGAGATTAGAGGCCCACGATCCTGCTGCCGGAGTGCTCCAAGCACTCTGAATACGCGGGGGTATTCAAAAGCGGCAGATGGACCCGTATAGCAAGGCAAAACTTGGGCCATGACATTAATGACCCAAATAATCAATGACTTGGTATAAGTGCTAAGCAGGCATAAATTAAACTGTAAAAAAAGCTGACGCCAAAGCTGACCGGCCGAGCAGGGAAACTGCCGGAATTGCTGCCGATGGAAGCTGGAAAAGCGCAAAGTCCCACTCAGGCCTTTTTTATCAAGATTGTTACGAAATGAAGCGTAAGCAATCGCGGTCCGTTCTAACGAGGTAGTGTTCTGATAGCAAGATTGGTAGTCGCAGCGGCCCTAACATCGGCCCGTTCCGCAGAATCTGGCAACTGCACTTCAGGATAGTCTAGCGCCCGGTTCAGAGCTAGCGGATACGAGACCAGTTGCTCTTCCCCGGCTTTTCCCAACACGAATACGACGCCACCGTACTCGTCTTTGAAGCGCGACATCGTCATTCGAAGATTGCCGCGCGAAGGATCGGCAAGGTAAACCTTGTCGCCGGCTATACCGCGCAATATCGCGAAATGGTGGTACTCGAACGGGTGCACATACACAAGAACGGGCGCGACAAGCTGCCTAAGCTGATCAATCGTTAACTCAAACCCCGCTGCGCGGTAGCCTTTTTCCATGGCCACCTTCTTGAGGTCAAGCAACGAAAAACCAATCCGCTTTTTGTGCGCCCATTGCGCTTCACTCAAATTAGCAAGAAGTGTGTTAAGCCGAGTAAGTATTTCCTTCTCGGTAACATCTTCTCCATAGTAATATCGCAGAAGGGTTGCCAAAGCCGCGGCACCACAGGAGTAGTCGAGATTTTGCTTGACGACATACCTATCACGCAATTCTTTTAAGGTATGCCGCTTTACACCCGGAGCAGCTCCATTTTCAGCCAAACCCACATTGCTCGTAAAAGCGTGCAATATCAGCACGCCCCCCAATAACCGCCATAACTTTGCCATTCGTTTCCCTACTTTCAAGTCCGATGCATATACCAGCCTATATCCTAAAGATCACCGGACGATTTGATTGCTGTGAATACTAGAGCACGCCGGTCCGTCACAAACATAACGATAATAAGACCCGCTTCCATCAAGGTTGATCACATGGGTTAGACCATCTCCATTCGCAGCATTCGCGGCCCCCACTTGTCTCATAACATCTTGCACGATAGCTTCCGCCTGCGCCCACGTGCTGCTCGGGATAACCGGCGCGCCCTCTAAGCCGAAGCGCCCTAAAATCTGGGAAATCAAGGCAGCGATATCTAATCCTCCATCGATACTGGCGAGTTTGCCGTCCTCCAGAGACTTAAACGATGATTGTTCCTCCGTTAACAATTTGTCAAGAGCGTGGAACGTGGGTTCAGCGTAGGCGGAGGTTGCAGATAACAGAACGAGCGGTAGTATGCCACCACATACGAATACCTTTTTCATGACTGCCTCCAATATTCCTTGCATTATTTTAAACTCCAATCGGCACTCGATCTTAGGGAAGGCGGAAGCAAAGATGCCCTTTACTTCCGCCTAAACCAACGATCGTTACTTTTTAACGTAGTTTACGGACACGGCAAAATTACCGTCTCCAATCTGTTGCGTGATGTTTGCCTGATTAATTACATCACCGTAGTAAGAAGCGCCAAATTGCCAAATATCGGCTTTCTGCTTATTGAAACTAAATTTGTTAAAGGCAAAACCACCTTCGACGGCGCCAAGATTTTCCTCGGCCATGGGCTTGAGGTTCGAAGCCCCGCCCAGAGCGTGGAAATCGTTATCCGCCAAAGCCGGACCTGCAACCATAACGGAGGATAATACTGCACCTAATACATAAGATTTCATAGCTCGACTCCTTTCTGTGTCTTGCATTAGCAACTCTATCCTTACTGTCGCGCCGACTTTCTAGCGGCGCGAAAGCAAGATTGCGTTTAAGCAAATTCCCTTTTGCTCCGGTCGCTTCCTTACGACCGATAGTGATGAAGCAGATTGCGTGCCATATTTCAAACAAAACCCGAACGAAAATCATAAGAACATGTTTTTTATAACATTTTATTTGGATCAGATGCGCTCATAGCTTCCGAAGCGATGTTTGGCTAACCCTGAATGCTCTTATCGTCCAAAAAAGGACGAAAATTATTAACTTTTTGAAATAAGCACCAAAGGATTTCTTATTGACTTACCAGATACAACCACTGCGATATTGCCAATACCGGCCAAATCAATCGATTATTCAGCATAGTATTAGCCAGATTTAAGATTCCATCAATGCCAGGCTTATTAAGATCAATATACAATAAGCCATGCTACTTATACTGAACATCCATTAACTTTTTGTTAATGATTTAATCGATCAAACCGAGCCCCCTTTCCAAGTTGCTGATTATATTTAGTAAAAACGGTTTTCAGATGTTTAATATCCTGAAAAAGTGGATATCGATAAATTACAAAACATTGCCAGCGATGGAGTCAGAAGGTAGGCATTCATGACATTGAAGAACGTCAACAATAATGGGTCACCAAATTACCATTCCGTTCTGACGTCAAAGAGCCGGAATTCAGGATTTTTTAACCAATCGGCATCAGGCAGGATCTAATTGAGGAATTGAGATTTACGCCCATGATCAGAATAACAAACCATGTACGACTCAATTACGGGTTTTAGAGCAGTAGGAAACCCAAATAGCGTCACTGATAATTTGCAAGGAAACCTCAGATAATTTCCGAGCCGATGGGGTACCGTATTTATTCCAAATATCCCGAGTCCTCAAGAATCCGGGGTCCTAGTGACTACGCTTTCTATGGAGCCAAGATCAGACGCAGCCTATGGATTCCAGTGCATTACTGGAATCCATAGGCTGCAGTAACGGCGACTATTTGTGAACTTTGATCGCGTGCTTCTTGATCAAACGATAAAGGGTAACATGGGACACTCCGAGGAGCCGAGCAGCCGCCAATACACTGTCACCAGCCTGGGCCAACGCCCGGTTCAGTATGTCTTTTTCCGCCTGCTCCTTGGCTGCTTTCAAGCTCAACGAAAAAGGTTGCGGCGAGTATTCCTCCAAGCCGAGATCGACGGGCGTGATGCAAAGATCTTCACACATCACCAGTGCACGCTCTACACGGTTCTTTAACTCGCGCACGTTTCCCGGCCAACTGTAATGACGCATGGCCTTTAAGGCCCGGCGGCTGAACTGTCTCGCCTTACAGGCGTTTTCCTTTTTGAAATTATTGAGAAAGTGCTCCGCAAGTACTTCGATGTCGTAAGCCCGTTCTCGCAGCGGCGGCATGGGAATTCTTAGGACGTTTAGCCGGTAATAGAGGTCTTCTCTAAAGCGGCCTTCACGAACGGCCTCCTCGAGATCGACGTGGGTGGCGGAAATAATTCTCACATCGACGGCAATCTCTTCGTGACCACCCACTCGATAAATGGTTTTCTGCTGGAGAAAGCGAAGAAGATTGGCCTGCAAATCGAGCGGCAGTTCACCCATTTCATCAAGAAAGAGAGTGCCTCCTCCGGCTTTCTCGATTAACCCCGGTTTACGCTGGTGCGCACCGGTAAAAGCTCCTTTTTCGTAACCGAAGAGTTCCGACTGGATCAAATTAGGCGGCAAAGCCGCACAATTGACAGCGACAAACGGGCCATCGGCGCGCGGCGAATGATTGTGTATGGCTAACGCAGCCAGTTCCTTGCCGGTACCGCTCTCCCCAGTGATCAAGACCGGTAAATCGTAAGATAAGACTTTGTCGATTCCATGGAGCACCCGCATCATGGCCGGGCTTGACCCTATCAGCTCATACCTGCTGATCCATTCGTCTTCGCGGGAGAATGCTCTTCTCTTGACCCCCGCCATTCCGGAGGCATGGCCGAGGGTAATCCGCAATCGATCGGCATCGAAGGGTAAGGTGTGATAATCGTGGAAATATTCGGCAATAAGCTGACAGACGGCCTCATTTTGCATAGAGGCGGAAGAAACTAACGCCACCCATTGTATCGATGATCCCTCGGGATAATAAAAAATATCCCCGATAGCGCCTCGGAAAAACGTCTCGTCGAATGGTTCGAATTGAACGAGCCCGACATCGAACTTGTGCGTGCTTATTAGATTTCGAGCTTTTACGGGATCGGACGTTATATGAACTTTTCCTTTCACCACGCTCTTAAGGGGCCAAACGGTATTGCCCTCTTCGGCTTTCGGGGCAAGATAAAGGATGCTCACTCTTTCCATGCATTCTTCCTAACTTGCGATCCTTGCAAGTCTTGGCTAAGCAAAAGCGCTGGAGTATCGATCGTTCAATCTAACAAAGGCCAGTCCTTTCATGTACTTTTTGCCCAGTTTGGACTGTCGGAGCAAATCCCGAAATTCTGCTATGCGATTTGCTCGTCACCTCCCGTTTTCGAAAAAAAGATGCGCCTTGATTTAAATTTGTTTATCTCAAGAACGGCAACGGATATTGCTCGTCAAACCGATACGGAACATTGATGCCCGCAAAGAAATCGGTAGCTTCGTCGGTTAGGCCGAAGGCTACGAAAGGCTCCACGAACACGCGCTTAGCCACCTGTATAGTAACGGCGAAGTTGAGCGAATGAAGATCCCTGCCGGAACCGGGGAATTCCCCGAAATCCTCGAATTCCGTCCGCATCACTGCGGCGCCGGTTAATGATGTGGAGAAGCTAACCCGGTCATTCAAGGAGAACCCCATACCGAGGGAATAAAGAACTTGGTCTCCGGGGTCTACGCCGCTCTTCTCGAGGACGGCGTTATAGCCTAGGGACCCGAAGAGAACCACCGGATCTATAGTCTTGACGAGAGACACGGCAGCTCCGACATTCCAAAAGCCGGTCCCCAAAATCCTGTTCACATCGCCGGTATCCGATTTGACGTTCAGACTTAGAGTCGTTTCCGGCATAAAGCCCTCTTCATGCCAAGCCCCCCATCGCAGACTGCCGCTGACATCTCCCAGCCCGGAGTTATCGTTGCGGTCGAAGCGCTGGGGAGGATTAGTCAAAATTCGCGTCGTATTCGGGTCCACCTGCTGATCGGAAAAGGCAAACGGAACCGATATATCCAGCTCAAGATCATCGATCAAGCCGTACCGGAACAGAACGCCGGTACCTGCCGTTCTGGTCTCGAGTTTCACCGGCGGCACTTCCACGGTATCGTGGGAATAGGAAGCACTGAATTCGACCTGTAGATCGCCTTTTTTGAACAAGACCTTCTGCGATCTCAGGAATTGATCGAGCTCCAACCTGGACTCCTCGGCCTCTTTCTCCCGATCGCCCTCTTGCAATCCCATTTCGGGCGGCTTTTTTTTCGGAGCCGGGGGAGCGGCTTCCGCTTGTGCCGTTGCGGTCTTCTCCTCCTCCTTTCTTTCAGGCGTTTTTGCCGGCGCTTCCGGAGCTTTTAGTGCTTGCGCCGGCTTCAACTGCTCTCGCGCCCGCGCGTCATTTTCCATGAGACTCTGAACCTGCGCCTTCAGCGCTTCAACTTCCTGCTTCAGTTTTTCGTATTCGCCTCTGGGTACGGTATCCCGAACGGCTGACTTCGCGCGGGCATAGGAAACGCCGCTACCCACGAGCGTAAGAAAGAGCACCCCATGAATGAGCACCAGGCATTTTTTTATCATTGTCACGTCCTTGTTTGTTGCCAATTGCTAAGTCAGCAGGGGTCGTTGATGGAACAACACCGGATAGAACTTCTCTCAATGGTTCGAAACAACACGCTCGGTGCGCCAGCGGGACGGCCGGAAGCGGTCTATCGGCAATACATCAGCCATAGCGCGATTGCCTCCGATAAGCCAGGCTTATGAAAGGCTCGCACTTCAGACCAGTGTTTTCAGGGGGCGTGCGCCGACGTTCATCGATAGCCGATCGATGCCGCAAAAAGGACTGGGATAATGGGGTAAGTACCGATGAAGTACCGACTATTGTGCACAGCGCGATGGCCTTGAATGCCCAATCCGGCCGGATTGAGGGCTTGAAGTACACTATGCCTCCTCCTTGAGTTCGATACCGCCGCGACACGGCACGGCATTTCTGCGAAGTGTCTGGATTTAAGTCGCTTAGAGCAAACTCGTAAGCCGTTGTAAAGACTACTCGTCGATCAGTGGTTAGTCAACGTTTATCCGATGAAAAATGAGCTGTCTAACGTCCATGCGCCCCAGTCGGGATTGGCTCTGCAAATCTGTAAATAAGAACAATAGGAAAGAGATCTGACTGTCTCTGAAACTTGACCAGATGCGCTCGGTTTTGGGCTCATGGCAGACTTTTGATCTAGGATATATCTCCCAAGAAACCACCGGAGATATCAGCCCCTTGCTCAAAGTCTTCATTTTGGCGTTTGTTGCCGCGTTAGCTTGGTCGGCGATTCAGCCATACAGCTATATCGCCTGGATTTTAGATGCGATTCCCGCCTTGGCCGCGTTCGTTGTTGTGATGATTACGCACCGCTACTTCCCGCTCACGCCTTTGGCTAATGGCTTAGTCCTGGTTTTGTGCCTGCTGATTCTCGTCGGTGCCCATTACTCGTTTGGCAAAGTCCCTTTTTTCGATTGGCTCAAACCGCTATTCGGAAGCGAACGAAACAATTTCGACAAGCTGGCTCACTTTTTTCAAGGATTTTCGCCCGCGATGGTTTTGCGGGAAGTTTTCATTCGCTTTGACGTCTTTCGGGACCGGCGCTGGCTAGTCGCAATCGTCCCATCCCTGTGTCTTGCGCTCAGCGCAGCTTATGAGTTGATCGAATGGGCCGTTGCCGTGATCTCGAGAGACGGCGCTCAAGATTTCCTGGCGATTCAAGGTGATCTTTGGGATGCGCAGTCCGACATGGCTTTGGCTGTAACTGGAGCCTTAATTTCGCTTGCGTTGTTGAGCCCGTGGCATGATAGGCAAATTGATCGGATCAACTGATGCTTCAGTCCTGGCCCTAGAAAAACCCACCGTCCCGTGATACCCGTTACGGAATGCTTATGAAAATCCGGTTATCGATCATTATTCCCGTGCTGAACGAGGCAAGCGTTATCACGGAAGCTTTAACCCGGCTGCAGCCGCTAAGGAATCAAGGAACTGAAGTCGTCGTTGTCGATGGAGGAAGCACGGACGGGAGTCAGAACCTGGCCCTTGAGCTGGCGTCACGGTTTGTACGGACCTCTAAAGGACGAGCCGAGCAGATGAACGCGGGCGCTAAGATAGCGACGGGCGACTATCTGCTATTCCTTCATATCGACACCCAACTTCCGGAGAATGCCGACCTCGCGTTAGCGAAAGTTTTCGAGGCGGGTGCCGAATGGGGACGTTTCGACGTGCGGCTGTCCGGGAATCAGCCGCTACTTCGGATGGTCGAAACGCTGATGAACCGGCGTTCCCGATTGACCGGCATCGCGACGGGAGATCAGGCTATATTCGTGCGGCGGGACGCGTTCGAACGCATCGGCGGCTTTTCGGAGATGCCGCTAATGGAGGATATTGCTCTGAGCAAACAGTTGAAACACATTGCTCGCCCCGTCTGCCTTCGAGAGCGGGTGATCACGTCCAGCCGGCGATGGGAACGGAACGGAATACTGCGTACGATCCTCCTCATGTGGAGGCTGCGACTGCTCTACTTTCTCGGGACCGATCCGGCCAGGTTAGCCACTTTGTATTACCGCCCATGACTGAGCCGTTCATCCGCCTTGTTTTCTTTCTCGGCACGCTTGGCCTGATGCTGTTGTGGGAATGGCGGCGGCCCTTCCGAAAGTTTCCCGAAGGCAAAACACGCCGGCTCGCCAGACACCTCGGTCTGATGATCCTCAACTCCGGCATCGCGCGTATCTTGAGCGGCGGTGGCGCGTATTTCGCCGCCGCGTTCGCATTCGAAAGGCACTGGGGCTTGCTCAACCAATTCGCCTTACCTTACGGGTTGTCCTTCGTCCTGGCGCTGATCCTGCTCGATTTCGCCATTTATCTTCAACACGTGGCCTTTCATCGAGTTCCGCTGTTCTGGCGGCTGCATAAGATCCATCATCTCGACCTCGGCTTCGATACGACCACGGCCATACGCTTTCATCCCTTGGAGATCGTGCTGTCCACCTACTACAAAATGGCTTTGGCCATTGGCTTCGGATTGTTGCCACAAGCCGTTCTGGTCTTCGAGATACTCTTGAACGCCTGTGCCTTGTTCAATCACGGGAATGCGCGCCTTCCGGGCTCTTGGGAGAGGACAATCCGCCTGTTTCTCATCACTCCCGACATGCACCGCATTCACCATTCGAGCTACAGGCTGGAAACGGACAGCAACTTCGGATTTTCCGTGCCGTTTTGGGACAAACTGTGCGGCACCTATTGCAAGAGGCCGCATCTGGGGCACGAAGGCATGGAAATCGGCCTTAAAGAGCAACGCGATCCCAAACTGCTAGACTTTTGGCGGCTGTTGGTCTTGCCGTTTCGTTAAACCATGCCGGATTGCCGCTTTCCGCTCGCCACTGTGGCTATCACGACTAAAGCGCCGATTCCGGACCGGATTGAAACCCGGCTGATTCCCGTTCTACGAACGCACGGGGCACGGCTGCATACCGCCCTGCGCCTTACTACCGTCGGTGAGATGTGTACTGACGGTGGTCGGAACGGTCTTCCTCGTGGAATGTCGACCGTCCCGAAGGCTTGCGGCAGCTTGAAAGCCTAGGCTTACACGACAGAAAAACCTTTGCGTCCGCACCGTGAATCCGGCTAGACTTTTGCGCCCTCAACAGGCTCACCACTATGCATATCGGCCCGTATCGATTGGTTAACCGCTTGATTCTGGCCCCCATGGCCGGCGTAACCGACCGCCCCTTCCGAACGCTATGCCGTCGCTACGGCGCCGCTCTTGCTGTTTCGGAAATGGTGTCCGCCAATCCCGCCCTGCGCAACGATCGCAAGACCTTGCGACGGAGCGATCACGCTGGAGAACCGGAACCCCGGGCCGTGCAGATCCTCGGCAACGATCCGAAGGCTATGGCCGAGGCGGCGCGGATTAACGTAGATCGCGGGGCACAGATCATCGACATCAATATGGGCTGCCCAGCCAAAAAGGTATGCAACAAGGCTGCCGGATCAGCGCTCCTTAAAGACGAGCTTCTAGTCGGGCGGATTTTGGAAACGGTGGTCGGAGCGACAACCGTACCGGTCACGCTGAAAATACGCACCGGATGGGATCCCGAGCAGCGTAATGCCGCAATTATTGCCAAAATCGCCGAGAGCTCGGGCATCCGCGCCATTACGGTTCATGGGCGCACCCGCGCTTGCGGCTTTTCCGGTCACGCCGAATATCTTACAATTCAAGAGGTCAAACAGACCGTCAGCATCCCCGTGATCGCCAATGGCGATATCGATACGCCGGAAAAAGCGGCGGCCGTCCTTGAAATCACCGGCGCCGATGCCGTCATGATCGGCCGAGCCACCCTCGGAAACCCTTGGCTGTTTCGCCGTATCGACAATTTCCTTCGCGGAAACGGCGAGTCCGGGTCGCCCGAAGCCAAGGAAATACGGGATGTCATTGTGGAGCATCTTGGCGAGCTTTATGCATTCTACGGCGAGCATCTCGGAGTGCGTATCGCGCGGAAGCACGTCGGTTGGTACCTGAGCCACCTTTCCTACCCGCCGGATTTCGGGACGCTATTCAACGCACAAGATTGTGCGGGTCGGCAACTGGACTTGATCAACCTACTGTTTAACGAAGAAAGTCGGAAATTGGCTGCATGAAAGCACACGCAAGGAATATCGAAGCACTGCCCGGTGCCGTCGAGTTTGAAACAGACGTCACTCTGCTTTTGAGCGATCACGTACGCATGACTTTAAGGCGCTACTTCGCGCAGCTCGATGGGCATGAGGCAACGGATCTCTATACCATGGTCATCAGCGAAGTAGAAAAACCCTTGATTGAAACCGTATTGGAGCAATGCGGTCATAACCAGAGCAAGGCGGCGCTGGTACTCGGCGTGAGCCGCAGCACCTTGCGCAAGAAGATGCTTCAGTACGGCATCGAGTAGTCTTTTTTCGCCTTTTTCAACGGCAGCAGCCACCACCTCCCCTTATGAACATCAGGATAGCCCGAGCTCTCGTCAGCGTGTCAGACAAAACCGGACTTGTGGAATTCTGCCGGGAATTAGCTGCCTTTGGGATCGAGATCCTGTCATCGGGCGGCACGGCCACGCTTTTGCGCGAAAACGGGATCGCCGCCGTGGAAGTGTCCGACTACACCGGTTTTCCCGAAATGATGGGCGGGCGGATCAAGACCTTGCACCCCAAGATTCACGGCGGCATTCTGGGGCGCCGCGGGATTGACGAGAATGTGATGGTGCAGCACGGCATTGATGCCATCGATTTGGTGGTCGTCAACCTTTATCCCTTCGAGCAGACCATCGCCAAACCGGACTGCGAACTCGCCGAAGCCATCGAAAACATCGACATCGGCGGCCCCGCCATGATCCGTGCGGCCGCCAAGAATCACGAGTCGGTTGGCGTCGTTGTCGATCCGACCGATTATCCGCTGGTCCTCAGGGAACTTCAGGACCAAGGCGGCTGTCTCTCCGGCGATATGCGATTCAAGCTGGCGATCAAAAGCTTCCGGCACACCGCCGCCTATGACGGCGCCATTGCGGCTTATCTCAATAAAGTCGAAGGCTCCGACATGTTCCCCGACCCGCTCGTGATGCGCTTCCGCAAAGTCCAGGCGATGCGCTACGGGGAAAATCCGCACCAGAAAGCGGCGTTCTACGTGGAACCCGGCGCCCCGAGCGGCACTGTCGCCACGGCGAAACAGCTGCAGGGAAAGGAACTGTCCTACAACAATATCGCCGATGCGGATGCGGCACTGGAGTGCGTCAAGACTTTCGGCGACTCGCCCGCCTGCGTCATCGTCAAGCACGCCAATCCATGCGGCGTCGCGCAAGGCAAAACACTGATGGAAGCTTACGACCGCGCCTATGCCACCGATCCGACCTCCGCATTCGGCGGCATCATCGCCTTCAACCAAGCGCTGGATGCGCAGACCGCCCGCGCCATCATCGAAAGACAGTTCGTGGAAGTGATCATCGCCCCCCGGTTAAGCGAGGAAACGCTTCAAGCTCTGAGCGGAAAGGCAAACGTGCGGGTTTTGGAATCCGGTCCCTGGCTGGCTGTTCCCACGCCGGAGTGGGATTTCAAGCGCGTATCGGGAGGCCTTCTGGTACAAGACCGGGACATGGGCGCTATCGGCCGCGAGGATTTGCGCATCGTCACACGGCGCGCGCCCGCCGAGGACGAGATGGCCGATCTCTTGTTTGCCTGGAAAGTGGTCAAGTACGTCAAATCCAATGCCATCGTCTATTGCAAGAACCGTCAAACCATCGGCATAGGCGCAGGACAAATGAGCCGCGTTTATTCAGCGCGTATTGCGGCCATCAAGGCCGCAGATGAGGGGCTTTCCGTCCAAGGCTCGGTCATGGCCTCGGACGCTTACTTCCCATTCCGCGACGGGGTGGATTCGGCCGCCGCGGCCGGGATCACCGCCGTCATTCAGCCTGGCGGCTCGATACGCGATCCGGAAGTGATCGCGGCCGCCGACGAACACGGCATGGCCATGGTCTTTACCGGAATGCGGCATTTCCGTCATTGATGGGCCTTACAGTCTCGTTTTGCGAATTTCCTTGAATCAATCCGAACGCTTTTCCGATACCGACCTCTGCGTCAAATGCGGGCTATGTTTGCCCCATTGCCCCACCTACAGCAAGACTCTGGATGAGAACGAATCCCCGCGCGGACGTATCGCGCTGATCCAAGGCTGGGCGCAGGGCTCACTTGAGGCGACACCAGAACTAACCCGGCATATCGACAACTGCCTGTTGTGCCGGTCTTGCGAGGCAGTCTGTCCGGCCTATGTTCCTTACGGACATCTTGTCGATCGGTTTCGGAGCGAAACCGGCGAAGCGGGGAAAACAGCGTCCACGCGCCTCAAATCCGCCGGGATCAGGAGAGCGCTGACCAATAAACGCGCTTCCCATTGGGTGGAACAACTGGTTGGAAAATCGGGCGCTTTAAGTCAAGGGCTGCTAAGAAAGACCGGCCTCTTGAGAGCATTTGGACTGGCGGAATTCGAGGCGGGACTCCCGGATACCTCCACGTCTTTACGCTGGAATGACTTTTATCCCGCACAAGGCAAAAACGAGCGTGACGGGATAGCCCTGTTTCTCGGCTGTACGGCGAACCTTCTGGATGCCGAAACCGTCGCCTCGGCATTGCTCGTGCTGAATCGGCTCGGCGTCGGCGTTCGGGTTCCGCACACGCAAGCCTGCTGCGGCGCACTGCATTACCATGCCGGCGACCAAGCCCCAGCTCATGCGCTCATGAAACGCAATCTGGCTGCTTTCGATCTGCCTGACGTGGACACGGTCGTGACGATAGCCAGCGGCTGCGGTGCAATGCTGCGCGACTATCCGCAATTGGAATCCACAGCACCCGATTTTGCCGCAAGCGTCAAAGACGTCAGCCAGTTCTTGGCCGAACTCTCCTGGGCGAACGAAGTTGAGTTCAAACCGTTGCCAGCCAAGGTTTGTGTACATACGCCTTGCACCCTTAAGAACGTATTACGGGCGGAACGTTACGGGGCCGATCTGCTCCGCCGCATACCGTCTCTGGAAGTAGCGCCCCTGCCGAGCGGGCAACGCTGCTGCGGTGCTGCGGGCAGCTATATGCTGGAGCATCCCGAGATGGCTCAAGACTTGCGCAATGATGTGCTGGAACGGGTGGCGGCCGTCAACCCCGATTTCCTGGCAACGTCCAATCCGGGGTGTGCACTCCATCTGAGAGCGGGCTTAAAGAAAAAAGGAATGGGGCGAGTCGAAGTGCTGCACCCGGTCACGCTACTTGCACGGCAGCTCATTCAATAAAAAAGCCGGCCCGAGTTCCGGAGCCGGCTTCCGTAGTAACTGTCCTTAACGACGCTTACAACGTCGTGCTAGAGACTGTAATCCGTCATCTCCGCAGCTTGTAATTTCGGCCGTAGAAGATTTCCGCCATTTCGTGCTTGAGCTGCTTCTGAATGGCGATCCGTTCCTCGTCGGTCAACGCATCCTTGTCGGTCTCAAACAGATAGTTGTCGAGATGGAAATCCTTCAGGATCATCTTGGTGTGGAAAATTTTCTCCTGATAGACATTCACGTCGATCATCTGATACCGCTCCGCCATCACATCCGAAATGTAGTTCTGAATGGACGTGATTTCGTGATCGTTATAATGCTTCTGACCGCTGATATCACGGGTGAAACCGCGCACGCGGTAATCCATGATCACGATGTCGGACTCGAAGCTGTGGATCAGATAATTGAGCGCCTTCAACGGCGAGATTCGGCCACAGGTGGATACGTCGATATCGGCCCGAAAGGTGCTGATGCCGCCGTAAGGGTGGCTTTCCGGATAAGTGTGCACCGTGATATGGCTCTTGTTCAGATGCGCCACGACGGATTCCGGCGCGGGACCCGGCGCCTCCACGTTGGTAATGGTATCCGGCACATGACCCTCCGAAATGAGCATGGTCACGCTGGCACCTTGAGGCTCGTAATCCTGGCGTGCTATGTTCAAAATTTCGGCACCGATGATCGCATTCACATCGGTCAATATCTGCGTTAAGCGTTTGGCGTTGTACATCTCATCGATGTACTCGATGTAACGACGCTGCTGCTGTCCGGATTTGGCATAGCAAATGTCGTAAATATTGAAGCTCAACGATTTGGTGAGGTTATTGAAACCGTGTAACTGCAATTTTTCCATCGATCTAACGATTACCCCCGTAGTCGGTTGTAACTACCACTTGGTCACGCGCGCCTCTGAATAAAGAGCTGGGCCGGTGCCAAGAGTTCATGAGACCGAGAAACCTGTCCATCGTTCACTCGATTTCGACGATTTCGTAGTCATGTGTGATTTGTGCCGTTTTCCCCAGCATAATCGACGCGGAACAATATCTCTCCGCGGAAAGCTGAATAGCCCGATTAACCGCCGCATCGCTCAGCTCTTTGCCTTTGACGATGAAGTGCACATGGATCCGAGTGAAAACTTTGGGGTCTGATTCCGCCCGTTCGGCCTCCAGCTGCAGCTCGCAATCCCGTACGTCGTGCCGCCCCTTGCGTAGAATGTGCACTACATCGAATGCGGTGCAGCCCCCCATTCCCATCAGCAACATTTCCATCGGGCGAACGCCGAGATTCTGGCCGCCCGATTCCGGCGGCCCATCCATGACCACCGTGTGGCCGCTGCCGGACTCGGCCAGAAACATCGCATTTTCTACCCACTTGATGCGTGCCTTCATTGAAGACCCCCGAGTAAAAATAGCCGCATACTTTATCACAATTCACTGCCGGGCCAAGTGAATTTAATCGCTGCTAGACTTTATGGACCGCTTTCCATTCATAAGATCCACAACGCTTATGCACGCTCTCTCGAAATTGGACGAGGCCCTGGCAAATCTCCTACATTATTGCCATCGCCGTCGTTATCCCAATAAGACGAATATCATTCGGCCGGGAGACCCCGGAGACACGCTCTATTACATCATCGAGGGAGCCGCTACGGTCAGTATGACGCATAAGCCAAGCGGCGAGGACATCGTACTCGCTTACCTGAACAAGGGCGATTTTATCGGCGAAATAGGTGTATTCATGGGTCCCATGCCACGGGAAGTGACGGTCATTACCCGGGAACCGAGTTTGCTCGCCGAGATCGGTTATGCCCGATTCTCTCAATTGCTCAAAGGCGAACTCGCCGAACACGCCGTCGGCATTATGAATATCCTAGGGCGTCAACTGTCTCTGCGACTACTTCATACCAGCCGCAAGGTAGGCAGTCTCGCATTCCTTGATGTCTCCGGCCGCATCGCTCATACGCTTATAGAGCTATGTCAACAGCCCGAAGCGCTGACGCATCCCGACGGCATGCAAATCCGCATCACCCGGCAGGAGCTAGGCCGCATCGTAGGCTGCTCCCGGGAAATGGCAGGCAGGGTCCTGAAAAACCTGGAAGAACAAGGGCTTCTTTCGGCCAAAGGCAAAACGATCGTCGTTTATGGCACTCGTTAATCCACGGTTTTCGCCCGGAAACATCGCTTTGGGCTCGGCACCCCGCGCTCCGTTCAATCTGGCAGTCGGTCCAGCACATCCGGCCACGCAAGCAGACTAGACGCTTTCCATAACCCAACGCGGCGATTGCCTCGATAGGACTGGGCAAACTCAGCATTCTCCTCAAGGGCTTTTTTGTTGCCACGATAGACGATGACGACATAATCACTGGGGTGCGCCGTCAACCATTCGGACAGCGCCATGCGCGTGTGAAGCACCTGCAAAGGCGCCTTGAGCCTCCCGACGAACTGAAAATCCCCGCTGTATTTTTCCCAATGCGCAATCGACACTCCCTGCTCCTGTAATTGGCCAATGCGAGCCGCGATGGGCCGCATGTCGTGATGGGATCGTTCCGTTTCGACATAAATCAGATGCGCGGCCAACACGACGCCGATCATCGCCCCAGTAACTCCACACACCATTTTTGCGGAGCTCTTAAATCTCCATAGCAGCAGACAAACGCCCAACCCGACTATCAGCGTTATCGCGACAACGGGTGTTTTCTCGGCGATTTCCACGACGGTACTACTGGCATTCGGAACGCCAAAAATGCTTACGACAGTGGGAAGCAAAGCCAATGCTAGCCCCAAGCTAAATACGATCGCTCCGAAAACCCGCTGACCGAAGAACCCCATCTGAATTGAAGGATCGCCCGATAGGCGGGCAAGGATCAGCGCCCAAACAGGCAAGGACGGAAGCAGATAATGAATTTGTTTGGCACTGATAGCCGATAGCAGAATTAACACGCTTACAACGTGAAAAATGCAGAAACGTAGTTTCAGGTCCGTTTTCAGCTTCTTGACATTACGCCAGAGCCCTGGCCAAAGCACCCAAGGAAACAGCAAAACCGGCAACATGGCGGCATACCACAACCAAGATCGCCGGTGAGCGAAGGAATTGGCGATACGACCGGCCGACTGACCCCAAAAGATCGCTCGGCGATACTCTTCTCCCCCAGCCATACCGGCGGGGATAGCCCACACCAACGCAATTGTCGCTCCTAAGACGGTCGCCGCCAGGATACCGGCATACCATCCGGGCCAGCCCGAACGCGGAACCCGTCCCACCCACCAAGGCGCCAACAGACCCACCGGCAGTATGAACAGCAGGATTATAGGCCCCTTGGATAATACTCCTCCGCCAATTCCGACCGCTGTCATCAACCAGCCAAGATAGGGGGATTCCTGGCTTGCCCGCAGAATACCCAGCACACCCAACAAGGTGAAAAAGGTCACCAGCATGTCGTAAAGGGTGAGAGTCGTCCACAAGGACCAAACCGCAAGACTGAGCAAAATCAAAGGAGCCAGGCGGGATGCCGACTCCAATTCAGGCCACAGCCGGCGCGCCAAGCGCTCGGTCAGGACGAGATTGGCCAACCCGAACAAGGGACCGACGAATCGGGGCGTCCAGTCGTTGACGCCGAAGATGAGCCAGCCTAAATGAATGGCCCATTGGAAGAGCGGCGGCTTGTGACTGTACGGTTCACCGTTCAAATACGGTACGAGGAAATCGCCTCGCTGCCACATCTCCCAGGCTACCGATACGACGCGGGTTTCATCGACGGGCACAAGAGGCCTAAGGGCGAGGCCAGAGAAAACGAGAATACACCAGAGGAGGACGTAATCCCTGGCAATCGGCCGGTATGGCATAGATATCGCTATTATGGATTAACTTTCGTTACGAAAAACCGGCGCCCCCAAAGCACCGGCGTTTGAGCCTGTTCATCTGACTCGACGGCAAGCTGCGGACTATATGTTTAAAGACGAGATAGCTGGCGGGCGAAGACACTTACGTCGACCCTGCCCCGCCTTGCGAGACTAGTGAACTTATCCGCTAAGCCGCTTCAACGATGCCGTTGTGCCTAAGCAGAGCATCGATCGTTGGCTCGCGGCCGCGGAAGGCAGTGAAAAGCTCCATAGCCTTGCGACTGCCGCCCCGCTCAAGGATGTTTTCCAAGAACGAACGGCCTACGTCAGGCGCGAAAACGCCCTTTTCTTCGAACAGCGAGAATGCGTCGCTGGATAAGACTTCGGCCCATTTGTAGCTGTAATAGCCAGCCGCATAACCGCCGCCGAAGATGTGCGAAAAACTGTGCGGGAACCGGTTAAATGATGGTGGGATGAATACCGCCACCTTTTTTCTGACATCGTCGAGAATCGGGTAAACCCTCCCGCCTCGGCTCGGCTCGTATTCCAAATGAATACGGAAATCGAAAAGACTGAATTCGAGCTGGCGGACCATCTGCATGCCGGATTGAAAATTGCGGGCCGCCGTCATCTTGTCCAGCAAGTCTTTCGGCAAAGGCTCGCCCGTCCGATAGTGGCCGGATATAAGCCCGAGCGCCTCCGGCTCCCAACAAAAATTCTCCATGAATTGGCTCGGCAGCTCGACCGCATCCCATTCGACACCGTGGATACCCGAAACACCCAGATAATCGACCTTGGTCAGCATATGGTGCAATCCGTGGCCGAATTCATGGAATAGGGTCAACACCTCGTCATGCCGCAACAAGGAGGGATCGCCATTCGTTGGGGGCGTAAAATTGCAGGTCAGGTACGCAACCGGGTGTTGGATGTTTTGGCCGATTCTGCGCCGAGTGACGCATTCGTCCATCCAGGCTCCGCCACGTTTTTTGGGCCGCGCATAAAGATCCAGGTAGAAACTACCCAGCAACTCACCCGAGCGGTTATGGATTTCGTAGAACTTAACGTCCGGATGCCATACGTCCACCCCGGATTTTTCCCGAATTTGGAGCCCGTACAATCGCTCGACTACGCCGAACATTCCGGGAACAACCCGAGTCACGGGAAAATAGGTTCGAATCTCTTCTTCGGAAAGGGCGAATTTGTACTGCCGAAGTTTCTCGGAATAATAAGTCAGATCCCAGGATTCTAAGGTTTCCTGACCGTGCTCCCGGCTGGCGAAGCCTTGCAGCTCTTCGAGATCGCCCCTCGCGTGCGGCAAACTGCGGTGTGCCAGATCGCTCAGAAAATGCATCACCTCGTCAGTCGAAGGCGCCATCTTGGTGGCGAGCGACAACTCCGCATAATTCGAGAACCCTAGGAGCCGCGCTTCCTCATGCCGCAAGGCCAGCATTTTCTCCATGACCTCGGAGTTGTCCCAGCGTCCGGCGTTAGGGCCTTGATCGGATGCGCGGGTGTTGTAGGCAATGTAGAACTCGCGGCGTAAATCCCGATCGTCGGCATAAGTCATCACGGCGATGTAAGACGGGAATTCCAGACTGAACAGCCAGCCGTTCTTACCCTGCGCTGCGGCCGATTGACGCGCCATCGCAATCGCCGACTCGGGCAAACCGCTCAGAAGCTTCTCGTCTTCTATATGTTTGCTCCAGGCGTGAGTCGCGTCGAGCACGTTATCCTGAAATTGACTGGAAAGCTTGGAGAGCTCCTGAGCAATCTCCTTGAAGCGGGACTTTTTCTCCGGAGACAATTCGACGCCGGACAAACGGAAATCCCTGAGAGCGTTTTCAAGAACTTTCTTTTGGGCGATATCCAAGCCGGTCGCACCGGCGCTTTCGGCGAGGCTGCGATAAGCCGCGTACAGATCCTCGTTTTGCCCGATCTCCGTGGCATATTCACTCAACCGCGGCAGACATGCATTGTAGGCCTCCCTAAGCTCGTCGCTGTTCACCACGGCGTTCATGTGACTCACCGGAGACCAAGCCTTGTTGAGCCGGTCATCCAAATCCTCCAGCGGTTCCACCAAGTTTTCCCAGGCATACGTTTTCCCGGATTCGAGCAGTTCCGCGATAGCCGCTCGATTCTCTTCCAGTATTCGATCCACCGCCGGCACGACATGCTCGGCTTTGATGCGGGAAAACGACGGAAGACCATCCATATCGAGTAATGGGTTGCTCATAGTTTCAATAAGAATTCAGAGAAAACGGGGACGACTTTTGGACGGGATACAGCCGGATCAAGTTTCAAAAAACTTCATAGCCTCATGGATTCTATCCTTGGCTTCGTGCAGCGCATTAAGGGCATGAGTCGGCGACAACTGATCGTCCTTGAGTTTGGAGTACGCCGGAACGGAATTGATCGCCGGCAGCTCCGCCATACGAGACGTACCGATACAGCTATGCAGCCGAGATAAGATCACGACATCACTGAGGGCCAGTGCATTGCCGCTGTCGTGATACCAATCCTCGGCCAGCACCGGGATCTCTATCAAATCGGCAGGGAAACCCCACTTTTTCAGCAAAAAGGCGCCTACTGGCCCTCGAACATAGGGTATCGCCGACTCGATCTCGTCCGGACTCCAGTACTCACGAGGAAAATTTTCGGCAAAATAGAGGAATGGTACGACGCCGATATCGGCAATCAATCCGGCGAGCAAGGCTTCCTCTTCGTTCACCCCCTCGTTTTCGGCCGCTAAAACATAACAGAGGCTGGATAGGTTAATGCTTGTCTTCCACTGCTCGTGAAGAATCCGGCTGATGTAAGGATCTTTACAACTGAAAATCTGCCTCAGGCAAAAGCTGGTCACCAGATTGCGGGTCGCCGTCAACCCCAGACGCAAAACCGCGTTCTGACAATTATTGATAGGGCGAGCGGGCAGATATAAGGGGCTATTGGCGACATGGACGAGTTTGGCGGCAACGGCGGGATCGAGCTGAACGATCTTGGCGGCTTCGTCGATGCCGATATCGTGCTGTATAGCCTGCCTGAGCTTGATTGCCACATCGGGCAAAGAGGGAATTCGCAGTTCCTCCTCGCCATAATATTGGGAGAAAGCCTGAAACAACCGGCTTTCCCGGACGGCCTCCGGAATCTGCTTGTCGTTCGGATCTATCAGCGTTTGCGCCGACTCGTCCCTGACGATGCCCTGGCTCATGATCTTGCTGGCGACGCGCAAAATCTGAATTTCTGTTTGCGCATATGCCGTGGCACTGTACTGCTTGCCGCAACACAGGGGAAATCTTGCTTTGGCGGTGTCGGCGCCGATCTCGTAAGTTTTTCCGCCACCGACGTCCATCAGAACCGTCCCTTCCAAGAGGTAATGAATCGATTCGATCGGTTCCCCGGAGTTAAATAGGATTGTGCCGGGGCCATATACCTCGGCCTTCCGCTCCAGGACAAACGCGTTCAGCTCATCTTCGCTAAGGGTGCGAATCGGGAACAATTGCTTCAAGATATCCAATGTAATGGACATCCGCTCCCGCGACGAAGGCACGACTTTCACTGCCCCCGGAGCGGCCTTCGGTCCTACCTCGGCGGCTTGCACCGCGGGATCGGCTGTTTTGCCCCTAAAACCGAAAATACGCGTCAGCAAACTCATTTCTCAACTCTACCACAGGACTATCGGAAGCTCTTACACATAAATCACTGACCGAAGACTTTCATCGTTTCGGCAATCTGCTCTTTGGCATCGTACAACACCTGTAGCGACTGCTCCGGCGTCAAAGTGGCATCTTTGAGCTTGGCATAAGCGGGCAATTCGGTAATGGGCGGCAAATCTCCCATCTTGGGCGTACCGACATAGCTGTGCCAGGCCGCCAGCCGGACAACATCGGCCAAATCCAACCGGTCCGTACCGGACGAGTAACTCCACTGCTCGGCTATGAGCGGAAGCTCGATGTATTCGTCGGCAAATCCCCACTTGGCAAGCATATATTGCCCCACCGGTCCTTGGATTATTGGCAATGCCCCCTCAAGCTCGGCGGAGCCATGATACTCAGAGCGAAAATTTTCGGCAAAGGAAAGAAAGGGAATAGCGCCGATGCGCACAATCAAACCACCCAATAACGCTTTATCCGGGTCCACTTGACCAGTTTTGGCTGCCAACACGGAAGAGATCACCGATAGCTGAAGGCTGCGCTTCCACATGTCCTGCATTAATTTTATGATATGCGGGCTCCCGGCATTAAAGAGGCCTTTCATCCCCATGCTGAAAATGAGGTTGCGAGTTGCCACCAGGCCCAAGCGGGTAATAGCGCTCTGACACGTCTTGACGCGGTTGGCCGTGAGATAAAGAGGGGAATTGGCAACCTGGATCAGTTTAGTTGCAAGCGCAGGATCCATTTGGACGATCTTGGTCGCCTTTACGAAATCGATTTCCTCATGCATAGCCTGCCGTAATTTGAAGGCAACGGACGGAAAAGCCGGCAGTTCGAGCGTGCCTTTGTGAAAGGTGCGGCAGAAGACATAAAACAAACTGCTGCCGCCCAATTCCGGAGGAACCGGCAACCGCGCCAGATCCGGCGGAGCTATTGTTTCGGCTTTCGATTTCTCGTCATACTGCTGCAAAATCACCGTAGGGACACGCAACACCCAAACATCCGTCCAAGCGTTCGCCACCACCGAGCTCCGCTCGTCACGATTGAGAGGAAAGCGCGCGGCGTCGCTATCCGAGTCCACCTTCAGCATGGCGCCGCGTTCCGGTCCGATCATAACCGCGCCTTTGAGCAGGAAAAAGGCTGCCTCGGACACTTCGCCGCCACGGAACACAACCGTTCCCGCCGGATAGAACTCCATTAGGCGCTCGGAAGCAAAGGCAATCAGCTCTTCCTCGCTAAGTCGTGCGAACGGTGCCAAACGCCTGAGAATCTCGGGAGGAACCGGTTCGGTCCGGATGCGCACAGGCTCGGCAACGGCCGAACCCCGAGTGTGGGACCCTGAAAAGATCTGAATATCGGAGAGAGCGGCTCTCCTCCTCGCGGCGATTAGCTTAAATCCGAGCCAGCCCGCTACGCCGAGACTGATAATGCCAATTGCCAACACTAAGGTATTCATCTGTGACCGCTTACACTCAAAGGCGGAACATTATTTTTCGTTTATGTAACACTCTTCAAACAAAATTAACCGAGCTCGTGTTAACCGCTCTTTAAAAGACTAGCCTAGTAACCGCTAAATTCGATCCAGATCGAAAGCCGGACGACCCTGCCTGACAAAGCGAGGCGGAATAACCCACGCCTCTTTCAATTGCCCGCGAATATCGACCCAACCGCACTCGTAACTCCCGGGGGGAAGACGAGCAAAGGCGACGGAGCGATTTAGTGTAGGCGAGAAAATTCCGCTGGTAATAATACCCTCGCCAATCTCCGGAATGACGACCTTTTGACCGTGGCGCAGAACGCCTTTGTCCTTTAACACGAGCCCGGCAAAACGCCGCAAAGCCCCGGTTTTCCGCTGATCCTCCAGTGCCTTGCGACCGATAAACTGCCGCTCGACCGGCTCCCAGGCGACCGTCCATGCCAACCCGGCCTCTAATGGAGTTACGGTCTCGTCCATATCCAGCCCATAAAGGCGCATCCCGGCTTCCAGCCGTAAGGTGTCCCTAGCACCCAGTCCGCAGGGTCTAACTCCATTAGCGATTAACCCTTCCCAGAAACGCCGAGCATCGGCACGAGGCAAAATGATTTCGTAACCATCTTCGCCGGTATATCCGCTACACGATACGAACCAATCACCGGTCTCGGTAAACTCGAATGACACTAGGGAGGTCACGGCCTCACGCAATTCGGGGGGCAGACAACCGTGCGTTTTGCGCCTTGATTCCGGCCCTTGCGCCGCGATGATCGCGAGGTCCTGCCGGGGCACGATGCTTAAAGAAAATTTCGAGGCATGCTGCTGCATCCAAGCAATGACCTTATCATGGGTCGCGGCGTTGCTCACGATTCGAAATCGATCCCCTGCCCTGCGAAAAACGGTCAAGTCATCCAGGATACCGCCGCTCTCGTTAAGCATGCAGCTATACAGAGCCTTGCCGGGATGGCTCAATCGATCGACGTCGTTCGACAAGAGCATCCTCAGAAATCCATGGCAATCCGCGCCCTCGAGATCTATGACGGTCATGTGCGACACGTCAAAAACGCCGGCATCACGTCGCACAGCATGATGTTCCTCCACTTGCGATCCGTAATGCAGCGGCAACTCCCAACCCGCGAACTCCACCATCCGTCCGCCGGACTGTCTATGGATGTCATTCAAGATTGTCTTACGCACCATGGGCTCGGACCTGATATCAGTGAATGAATGTTTGCTTAGACCTGATCGCCAGCAGATACCACCAAGACAAAGGCAATAAATGCAAGAAACAAAGAGGCCGGCAAAGCCGGCCTCGATAACTGCGTCGTCGCGTCACTTACAGTAACGGAATGATCAAAAGAGCCACAATATTGATGATCTTGATCATCGGATTGACTGCCGGGCCCGCCGTGTCCTTGTACGGATCGCCAACGGTATCGCCGGTCACCGCAGCCTTGTGGGCTTCGGAACCCTTGCCGCCGTGATGGCCGTCCTCGATATATTTCTTCGCGTTATCCCAGGCGCCACCTCCGGTGGTCATGGAAATGGCCACGAATAACCCGGTAATGATCGAACCGATTAGTACGCCGCCCAATGCCTCCTTGCCGAGCAGCAGCCCCACCAGAATAGGCATCGCCACGGGCAATAGGGACGGCACGATCATCTCCTTGATCGCAGCCATAGTTAGCATGTCCACCGCACGCGAATAATCGGGCTTGGCTTTGTATTCCATGATGCCGGGAATCTCCCGGAACTGCCGCCGAACCTCGTTGACGATTCCGCCCGCGGCGCGACCCACGGCCTCCATGGCCAAAGCACCGAACAGATAAGGCACCAAGCCGCCGATGAAGAGGCCGATGACTACCATATGGTTCGACAAATCGAAGCTGATATCGCCGCCCAAATTATGGGTGTAGTCGGCGAACAGCACGAGTGCGGCGAGCCCGGCGGAGCCGATGGCATAACCCTTGGTAACGGCTTTCGTGGTATTGCCCACGGCATCGAGAGGATCGGTAATATTGCGGATTTCCGCAGGCAAATCGGCCATTTCCGCAATGCCCCCGGCGTTATCCGTGATGGGGCCATAGGCATCCAAGGCAACGATCATCCCGGTCATGGACAGCATGGCGGTAGCGGCGACGGCGATTCCGAACAGACCGGCCAGCTCGTAGGCTCCCCAGATGCTGGCGCACACGGCCAGAACGGGAGCCGCCGTAGACTTCATGGAGATGCCGAGCCCCGCGATGATATTAGTGGCGTGTCCCGTGGTGGATGCCGATGCGATATGCTGAACGGGGGCGAACTCCGTCGCCGTGTAGTATTCGGTGATGGCTACCATGACGCCGGTAAGAATAAGACCGATGAGGGCGGAGAAATAAATGCTGTGCGCCGAAATCGAAGTGCCCCCGAAAGAGATATCGCCGCCGAACAACATCAGGGTGACCGGATAGAATGCCAGAGCCGCTAACCCGCCCGACACGATCACGCCTTTATAAAGACCGCTCATGATCTTGCGACCTTCGGTCACTTCCACGAAGAAGGTGCCGATAATGGACGCAATGATGGAAATTCCGCCGAGCACTAGCGGGAACACGATGACTGTTTCCGCCCCCGCGGTGAGGAGACTGCCCAGCAGCATGGTTGCGACGATCGTTACGGCATAGGTCTCGAACAAGTCAGCCGCCATGCCGGCGCAATCGCCCACGTTATCACCCACGTTATCGGCGATAACGGCAGGGTTTCGGGGATCGTCCTCGGGAATTCCGGCCTCGACCTTACCCACCAAATCTGCGCCCACATCGGCGCCCTTGGTAAAGATACCACCGCCCAAACGGGCAAAGATGGAAATCAACGAGCCGCCGAATGCAAGTCCTACCAAGGCGTGCAAAGGATCTTCGATACCAGCGGCTTTAAGAATCGCATAGTAACCGGCGACCCCCAACAGGCCCAATCCGACCACCAATAAGCCCGTAATAGCACCACCCCGGAAGGCGACGGCAAAAGCGGCGTTCATGCCTTGATAAGCCGCCTGTGCGGTGCGGGAATTGGAGCGCACCGAGATGTTCATGCCGATGTAACCCGCAGCGCCGGATAGCACCGCACCGACGGCAAAGCCGATTGCGACAGCCCACCCGAGGGCAAAACCGATAACTAGGAAGAGAACACCGCCGACCAAACCGATCGTCTTGTACTGTCGGTTCAAATAAGCTTTAGCGCCCTGCTGAATGGCGGAGGCAATTTCCACCATGCGCGCATTGCCCGGCGATTGGGCATTGATCCAGGCAATGGAAAGGATTCCGTAGATCAGGGCGGCAACCGCGGCCGCGAAAGCGAAAGCCACGCCCCAACCGACAGCGAAACCGATGTATAGGAACTCGACGAGTCCCAAACCGGCAATCAGTTTACAGCGGCGGTCATTTAGCACCAACCGGACGCCCTCTTGCGCGCGGGCGACGAGTAAATAAGCCATTTTCTCCTCCTCTTTTACTAGTTCTTGTTTTTACGTCACATGGGGCATGAACTCGGAAATCAAATTGCGAATTGGCTGGTTAACTTTCTGGGGACCGACGCGTTTTTCAAAACGACGTAATCCGGCAAGCCGTCTTTGTACGGCGGGTAATCCTCGCCCTCTATCAAAGGCTGCAGATAGGCGCGACAGGCATCGGTAATGCCAAAGCCGTCCGAAGAAATGAATTCCCGCGGCATTTTCTTTTCTACATTGGCTACTTCAGACAAGTTCGCGTGACCGATTCTCCACTGATAAGGCGAATCGGAGGCACGAACGATAGTGGGCATGACCGCGTTCCTGCCCTCCAAAGCCAATTCGACAGCGGCCTTGCCGAGGGCGTAAGCCTGTTCAACGTCGGTTTTCGAGGCAATGTGCCGGGCGGCGCGCTGCAGGTAATCGGCCACTGCCCAGTGATATCGGTAACCCAGCGCATTCTTGACGAGTGCGGCGACAACCGGAGCAGCGCCACCCAACTGGGTGTGGCCGAAAGCATCCTTAATGCCGGCATCGGCCAGGAACTTGCCGTCCGTCCCTTTCACGCCTTCGGAGACCACGATCGAGCAATAGCCGTAGCGCTTGACCTTCTCGTCGACCGCAGCCAAGAACCTTTCCTGATCAAAGGTGATTTCGGGAAATAGGATGATCAGAGGAATATCGCGTTTTTCATCCGCCGCCAGCCCTCCGGCCGCGGCGATCCAGCCGGCGTGACGCCCCATGACCTCGATGACGAATATCTTGGTGGAGGTAGCCGACATCGAAGCCACGTCGAAACTGGCTTCACGGGTGGATACGGCGATATATTTGGCTACGGAACCAAAACCGGGACAGTTGTCGGTAATGGGCAGGTCGTTATCGACGGTTTTGGGAATATGGATGGCGCACAGCGGATACCCCATCTTTTCCGCAAGCTGCGAAACCTTCAGGCAGGTATCGGCCGAATCGCCGCCGCCGTTGTAGAAGAAGTAACCGATGTCGTGGGCCTTGAAGACTTCGATCAGCCGCTCGTATTGCGCCTTGCTCTCCTCAAACCCTTTCAGTTTGTATCGGCAGGAGCCGAAAGCACCGGCCGGCGTGTGCCGCAAATCGGCAACGGCTTGATCGAATTCCTGCCCCGTGTCGATAAGGTCTTCGGTCAATGCGCCGATAATGCCATTTCGCCCCGCATAAACGCTGCCCATACGATCGCGGTGCTGCCGCGCGGTTTCGATCACGCCACACGCCGATGCATTGATTACGGCGGTTACACCGCCGGATTGGGCATAAAATGCATTCCGAATGGTCATAGCCGCCCTTTTCGGGAGTTTTAGGAGTGGCCTACATTAGAACAATTGCCCTGCTAGTACAAGGCGTTCGGGTTCGGATTTGAATGGGGCGCCACGTCCATCTAACCTTATCTCCGTGTAAATCTCATCATACTCTTCTCACGATGCTGCGTTATCAGAGACACAGCCGAACGCCATAGGCAGCCGAATATGCAGGAAAGAAGAAAAAGCATCAGAAAACAAGCCCATCACCCCTTGGCGGTTACCGATCGAGACCGAGATGCATTACTCGGTTATCTCGTCGACATCAGCTCGGAGGGCATCATGGTTCTCAGCCCCGAGGCCATTCCGACCAATCGGGTATTTCAACTCGGCCTGGAGCTACCTGCCGATATCGACTGCGGCCCAGCGGCCTTGTTCGGCGCGGAGAGCTTATGGACGGAATCCAGTAGCGAGCTGGAAAAATACTGGATAGGCTTTCAGATTATCGATATCGCCCCGGAACACGCCCAAAAAATCCGGCGATTGATCGATGCTCTTTGATTCCCGATTGCCCGTCGGCGCACGCTCTTAAACCGTTTCCGAGGAAGAAAGCCGACCGGAGACGACAAGATGGCGGTCGCTGACGGTATTAACTGCAAAATCGGTCAGCCCGGCAGCCTCCAATTGTGCGCGGATTTCATCCGGCCAGTAGGCTGCCCGAAGGGAATTCGAGAAATCCCTTCTTAGCACCTCGGGCGCATCGGCCGCATAACGCAAAACCAGATCCTCCAGCCGCTCATCGTCTGCGGGCCGCAGCAAATCCATGATAAAAACCGGTGCTCCGGGCTTACCCCAACGCTTTACTGCCGTCCACAACGCCATCGGGTCGGCCAGGTGATGAAGCAGGGAGTTCGAGATCACCGCATCGTAGGACATCAGCGGTAAGGTCGCATCGGGCAGATAGGCCTTGATCAGCCGGACACGTTGCTCCAACCTTGCCGAGCGAACGATTTTACGGCCGAATTCGAGCATCGCTTCGGCTCCATCCACGCCATCTATCCGGCAACCCGGAAAAGCGCGGGCAAAACGTACGGTCACGTCGGCCGAGCCGCAGCCCAGATCCAAGACCGGGCCCGCAAGTACGTCATCCGGGAAGGCTGTTTGAAAAAGGGAGACGAAGCGATCATGCGGCTCGGAAAAATCGGCTTCCGCATAGGCGCGGGCCTGATCTTCCTCATCCATCAATTCCGGCTCGGGCACGCGCTGCATGCTGACCTCCGTTGACCATATCGATTATCGGAACACTATATTAATCCGTGCTCGGCAAAAGAATACGCATCTCCGTCACCGACGATAAAATGGTCGAGCACGCGAATATCGATCAGCGATAACGCTTGCTTGAGCCTTTGCGTAATGTGCTTGTCCGCCTCGCTCGGCTCGGCGATACCCGAAGGATGGTTGTGTGCGAAGATGACTGCCGCGGCATTGAATGACAAGGCCTTTTTCACGACTTCCCGAGGATAGACGCTGGCACCGTCGATAGTGCCCCGAAACAGCTCCTCAAATTCGATGATCCGGTGCTGGTTGTCGAGAAACAGGGCGGCGAATACCTCGTGAGGATAGCTGCGTAATCGCGCGGCGAGATAGTTGCGGGTCAGATCAGGGCTCGTTAGCGCGCTCCCGCGCCGGAGCGTCTCTTTGAGATGTCTTCGAGCCATTTCGAGCACGGCCTGGAGCAGCGCGTATTTGGCGGTACCGAGTCCGTGGCTGCGGCTGAACCGTTCGAAATCGCTTTCCAGCAAAGCCCTCAACGAACCGAACTCGATCAGCAGTTCGCGAGCCAGATCCACCGCGGTTTTGCCTTTGACCCCCGTACGCAGGAAAATCGCCAATAGCTCCGCATCCGACAATGCCAGCGGTCCTTTCTGAAGCAGCTTTTCCCGCGGTCTTTCATCGTCGGGCCAATCCGTGATGGGCATAGCTCTCCCGTCCAAATAAAGTGTTTCAAACCGAATCGCAGCAAAGCATAGAAGCCGCAACGCAAACTTGCCATAATGCGGCGCCGTAACCTCTTATCAAAACCAGCTAGCATTGACGAATCTCACGGGCAAACACATTGTCTTAGGCATCACGGGCGGTATCGCCGCGTATAAAGCCGCAGAGTTGACAAGATTGTTGCGCAACGCCGGCGCCTCGGTACGGGTCGCCATGACACATGCCGCAACGGCTTTCGTTTCTCCGCTGACGTTTCAGGCGCTTTCGGCCAATCCGGTGCATACCGAACTGCTCGATACGGGCGAGGAATCGGCCATGGGACACATTAGCCTGGCCCGATGGGCGGATCTGGTGCTGATCGCACCGGCCACGGCTGATTTCATCGCTAAGCTTAGAGCCGGACTCGGCGACGATCTTTTGTCGACACTGTGCCTGGCGACCCGCGCCCCCATCGCCGTCGCCCCCGCCATGAACCAAGCCATGTGGGACAACCCGGCGACCCAAGAAAACGTCCGCTGCCTGAGGGACAGAGGCATGCGAATACTCGGGCCGGAGGAAGGGGGCCAAGCTTGCGGCGAAGTCGGCATGGGCCGGCTGCTGGAACCGCAGCAGATATGCGATGAACTGGGAAGCTTCTTCGATAACGGCGTTCTGGCCGGGCTGTCCGTCCTGATCAGCGCAGGGCCGACCCGCGAGGCGATCGACCCGGTGCGTTACATCAGTAACCGAAGCTCGGGCAAAATGGGCTATGCGTTAGCGGAAGCCGCCACCCAGGCCGGGGCAAAGGTCAGTCTGGTTACCGGCCCCACGGCGCTGAACGCCCCTCGGGTGCACGATCTGTCACGGGTCGAGAGTGCCGCGGACATGTACCGCAGCATCATGGACAAGGTCTCGTCCGCTAATATCTATATCGGTGCCGCGGCAGTGGCAGACTATTGTCCGGCAGCCCCCGAGAAGCAAAAAATAAAGAAAAACGAATCCGAAATGGTTCTGACACTGAAAAAAACTCAGGACATACTCAGCGCCGTCAGCGCCTCGGAAAAACGCCCTTTCACCGTCGGCTTCGCCGCCGAAACCGATCAACTCGAAGACCATGCCCGGCAAAAACTGGCTGCCAAGTCGCTGGACATAGTTGCCGCCAACTGGGTCGGCCGCGAGCAGGGCGGGTTCGAAAACGACGACAACGCGCTCTTCGTGTGCTGGAACGGCGGTCACGCTTATTTGCCGTTAGCCCCGAAGAAGACTATTGCCGAACAGCTCATCCGACTCATTGCCGAACGCTACCATGCGCAAAATCCAGCTAAAAATCCTCGATAAACGCCTCGGCGGCGAAATTCCCCTGCCTCATTACGCCACGTCCGGAGCGGCCGGACTGGATCTCCGGGCCTGTTCGGACGAGCCGCTCCGACTCGAGCCCGGCGAGACCAAGCTGATTCCGACGGGACTCGCCATCCACATCGAAGATCCGGACCTTGCCGCCGTACTGTTGCCGCGCTCGGGACTTGGCCACAAGCACGGCATCGTGCTCGGCAATCTAGTCGGCCTGATCGATTCCGACTATCAGGGCCAGGTTTTTGTTTCCTGCTGGAACCGTGGAAACGAACCGTTCGAAATCCAGATCGGCGACCGAATTGCCCAGATGGTATTCGTGCCGGTGGTCCAGGTGGAATTCGAGCAGGTCGATGAATTCGAAGCCAGCCGGAGAGGCGTTGGCGGCTTCGGACATACCGGGCATCGATAGAATTTCAGACGAAGAGAAAGCACTATGAGTTTGGGGCGTCTTTTTTCTCTGATAGCGGCGGCCACATCCGCGCTGACGCTTCTTACCGGCGCCGGGCTTTACCTGGCCGCCTGGCAGAGCGCCACGGAAAACGCTTCGGCGACCGTTCAAATGGCCGCCCAAGCCAGCGCAAACAACATTAAGCAATCCATCGGCCTTCTGAATCAAATCCTGGATCAGCTGGCACGAGATTCTCATCTGGCACAAGTCATCCAAACGGGCGATACATCGGCAATTCTGGCCGAGGAAGAACGATTGACTCACCTGATCCCCGGCGCTTCGCTCGTGCGCCTCCTGCCGGAGGCAGTAGCCGCGTTGGACGAACAACGCACTCCACACATGGGCTATGCGGATCTCGACATGGTCCGTCAAGCCAAGACCGCCAATCCGCTACCCGCCATGCACGCCGCCAACACCTCGGACGCACATCTCGCGTTGGCCCGGCGGTTTACCCAAGGCGGCGGCGTTATCCTGGCAAGTCTTTCGCCCAATATCGCCGGCACAGGCAGCCTGCCCATATTAGCCGATGGCGCAGTGGAGTTGCGCCAAGACGCCTTGAGCCTGGCTTACCAGGGGAATGAAGCCTTGAAAGGCGAATCGCCGAGCGGCGAATTGGCTGTCTCGGGAACACCTTGGAAACTCGTCTATTGGCAACCGGCTTCCGTCAGTACGGCAGGCCTTTGGTTTTTGCTCATTCCCCTCGTATCGGCCGCCGTCATGGGCGCCTGCACCTTCTTTGTCTACCGCTGGTCGGTCAAGGCCGTCACACAGGACCAGGGCAGCGTGCTAAAACTGGTCAAGGACCTCTTCACCGGTAAAGTACAAGGCCATTATCCCGTTCAAATCAAAGATCTTCAGCCACTAATAATCCAGCTCACGCAATTGAAGCGCGTCACTCGAAATGCTGACGCACAAGCCGCCATCCCCGTTACCGGAGAAGATCGAGCGACGGGGGAAACGGTAGAGAGTCTGCCGACGGTTGAAACGATTTCTCCCACCATTTTCCGCGCTTACGACATCCGGGGCGTGGTCGGCGATACGCTGACCCCCAAAGTGGTTCACTTAATCGGTCTCGCCATCGGCAGCGAAGTCCAGGAAAAAGGGGAACAGCGGGTCGTCGTCGCCCGCGACGGCCGCTTATCCAGCCCGGAGCTGAGCCAAGCGCTGAGCAAAGGGTTACGGGAAAGCGGGTGCACCGTAATCGATGTGGGGTTGGCGCCGACTCCGGTGCTGTACTTCGCCACCTACGTGCTCAATACCCGGTCGGGCGTGATGATTACCGGCAGCCACAATCCGGCTGATTACAACGGGCTCAAAATCGTCATTGCCGGCGAAACCCTGGCCGAAAAAGGCATCCAAAAGCTTCGGACAAGAATTGAGAAGAACGACTTCTCAACCGGCCAGGGACAGGTGGAAAAGCGGGATATCGTCCCTAGCTACATCGAACGGATTGTCGACGACACCCAAGTCGGGCGCCCCATGAAGGTCGTAGTCGATTGCGGCAACGGCGTGGCGGGCGATATCGCGCCGACGCTTCTCGAACAGATCGGCTGCGAGGTGGTGCCGCTCTTCTGCGACGTCGACGGCAATTTCCCCAACCACCACCCGGATCCCAGCAAGCCGGAAAACCTGGAAACGCTAATTCAAACCGTCCTTCGCGAACAAGCCGATCTGGGCGTGGCATTCGACGGCGACGCCGATCGGCTCGGTGTGGTCGATTCCTCCGGCAAGATCATCTGGCCGGACCGGCAAATGATGGTGTTCGCCGCCGATGTGCTGTCACGCGAACCGGGAGCGGACATCATTTACGACGTCAAATGCACTCGGCATTTGGCCGGCCATATCATCCGACACGGCGGGCGGCCTTTGATGTGGAAAACCGGCCATTCGCTGATGAAAGCGAAGATCAAGAAAACCGGCGCCTTGCTGGCCGGCGAGATGAGCGGACACATCTTCTTCAAAGAACGCTGGTTCGGCTTCGATGACGGCATATACGCCTGCGCCCGCTTGGTGGAAATTCTCTCGGGCGATCCGCGCTCGACCGCCGAAGTCTTTGCGGAACTGCCCGACAGCGTCAACACACCGGAAATCAACGTCACCTTGACCGAGGGCGAAAACTTCAAGTTTGTTTACAAGCTTCAGCAGATTGCCGATTTCCCGGACGCCCGCATCACCGATATCGATGGCCTCCGGGTCGACTTCTCGGACGGCTGGGGTTTGGTTCGCGCGTCGAACACCACCCCTTCGCTCGTCATACGTTTCGAGGCGGACACCCCGAAAGCCCTCAGCCGCATTCAGGGACAATTCAAGGCTTTGATGCTGAAAGTGAAACCCGATATTGCCCTACCGTTCTAATCGTTTGATAGTCGCCCAACTACTGTGAAGAATCAGCAAATTTTGGAATTCGACACCGCCACTCAGATCGCCCACGTCCTTATCGAAGCGCTGCCTTACATCCAGCGCTTCAAAGGGAAGACCGTAGTCATCAAGTACGGCGGCAACGCCATGACCGAGGAAAGGCTCAAAAACAGCTTTGCCCGCGACATCGTGTTGCTGAAACTGGTCGGCATCAATCCGGTCGTCGTTCACGGCGGCGGCCCCCAAATCGGCAATCTTTTGCAGCGTTTGGGCAAGACCAGCGAATTCGTGCAAGGCATGCGGGTAACCGATTCCGAAACCATGGATGTCGTCGAAATGGTGCTCGGCGGATTGGTCAACAAGGAAATCGTCAATTTGATCAACCGGCACGGGGGTTCGGCGGTCGGCTTAACCGGCAAGGACGGCGACTTGGTCCGTGCCCGGAAGATTGTGGTCAAACAGCGCTCGCCCGAAACCGAGGAGCCGGAAATCATCGACTTGGGCCATGTCGGCGAAGTCGAGAGCATCGACTCGTCCGTGGTGGATATGCTGGTGCAAGGGGATTTCATCCCGGTCATCGCGCCGATCGGTGTCGGCGCCGACGGTTTTTCCTACAACATCAACGCCGATTTAGTGGCGGGCAAGATGGCCGAGGTATTGAAAGCGGAGAAGCTGATACTTCTGACCAACACCAAGGGCATTCTGGATAAGGACGGAGGTTTATTGACCGGGCTGTCCCTGTCCGAAGTGGACGATTTGATTTCGGACGGCACCATCACCGCGGGCATGATCCCGAAAGTACGCTGCGCCACGGATGCGCTTAAAGGCGGAGCCGCCAGCGTTCACATCATCGACGGACGGATCGAGCACGCCGTGCTGCTCGAACTTTTCACCGACCGGGGAATCGGCACGCTGTTACTGCGACGCTGAGCGGACGAAAGCCATTCTTTTCGGAACTTATCTGGCGGGACTTGCCAATCCCGCCTCAATATACGGCTTGAAGCCCGCACGAATCTTATGAATTTGGGGGCTGGAACAAAGCTCCTCCCCCACGGTGGACGGCCGGCAGCGAATATCGAGGAAAAGGATGTCCTCGGTTTTGCCGGCTATGCGGGTAACGGTCATCGCGAAGTCCCGATCGTTCCGCGGACTCGCGGTTTGCAGGATTTTGTCGTTATCGATGGACAATGACGTGCTGGTATGATCGAGAAGATAGGCGCGCGCCAGACTCCACGCCTTGTCGCAAACCGCCCCCACAGCGCAGGCAACGGCGCTGATGATGATGCCCTCGGTGCCGGGATTATCCGCCAGGCTAAGTGACTCCTGCCTGATTTGATGCCCTCCCAAATCTTGATGCTGGGCTTTGATCGATTTGAAGCGTGCGATGTCCTTGGCAAAGCTCTCGGAAATCGTCACCTTTTCGGCTTCGATGCGCTTTATTTTTCCGTCGTAGCTGGCTATCTGTCGGCGCGTCGTTTCGATCATGTCGTGCAGATTCTTCGCGATCGCCTGCCCCTTTCTCTCGATATCGGCAGCGCGCTTCTCGTGGCCGCTCAATAGTTCCTGTTGGCGCTGCTTATTGGCCTCGGTAATCTTGATCAAAGAGTCCAGCGTGTTCAGTTTCCCCTGCAAGGCCAGGTTCATCTCTTCCTCGTTACGGTAGGTCCTGAGCAGCGACAAGTCCCGATCCCGTTGCTCGGCCAAAATACGTTCCTGCTCAAGACGCAACTGCTTGAGCCGGTTTTCTCGTTCGATCTGTTCGGGAGATTTGGCACCCTCGAGCACTTCCACCTCACGCCCCTGGGTATTGAGCTTGGACCGACGGTGCTTGGCTTGATCGGGCGGAAGCTGGTCGGAGTAATGCACCGCGCCATGCTCGTCAACCCAGCGGTAAGTCTCGGCAACGACACTCGGGCCATAAACGGTGACCGCGAGCGCGATGAGACGAAAGCAATTTGAATATTTCATAGCACGCCGAATTGAGACTGGTATTCCCGAATGGCCTCAACGTCCGCAGGACGATTCGCCGTCTGCAAAAATTCGAGAATATCGTGCAGCGCGATGATGGAATAAACCGGCAGCTGAAATTGATTTGCGACTTCCTGTACCGCGGAAAGCTCGCCCCGTCCCTTTTCCTGCCGATCCAGGGTAATCAGAACGCCGCTCGGAACAGCCCCTGCGGCCCGGATGATTTCGACCGACTCTCTCACCGACGTGCCCGCCGTGATCACATCGTCGACGATTAACACCAAACCGGACAGCGGTGCTCCGACGAGCGAGCCTCCCTCGCCATGGTCCTTGGCTTCTTTGCGATTGAAGGCAAACGGGATTTCTTCACCGGTTTCGCGGGCCAGAGCCATCGCGGCGGCGCAGACTAAGGGAATACCTTTGTAGGCAGGACCATACAAAACATCGGCCTTGATGCCCTCGTGCAACATCGCTTGGGCATAAAAACCGCCGAGCTTGGCCAGGCGAGCGCCCGTATCAAAGAGCCCGGTATTGAAGAAATAAGGACTACGCCGTCCGGACTTCAGGGTGAAGTCGCCGAAGCGCAAGACGCCGCACTGCAGGGCGTAATCGATAAACTCCGCTTGGAATGGCTGCATGTCAGATTATCTCCGTAATCTCGTTTTCTAAGGTCCGTGGCGAGCACAGAGCAACGATGATTCTGTAACAGTTCGCTGGCTAATCGTTTCGCGTGCTATCGGCGAAAAAGTGTCAAAAATTTTTACACTATTCAACTTTAGCACATCAGCAATACCAAAAAGCCAGGGTGCTTGAACGTGTTGGCGGATCGGCTAAGGCACGGCCACCCGACGAAGCAATTCCTGGACGACACGATCCGGCGACACGCCTTCCGCTTCTGCCTCATAGCTCAGGATCAAGCGATGGCGCAGCACGTCCGGAGCGATGGATTGAATGTCTTCGGGGGTCACGTAATCGCGCCCGTTAAGCCATGCCCGCGCTCGGGCGCATCGGTCCAAGGCGATACTGGCGCGGGGACTTGCGCCGTACTGCAGCCAGCGCTCCAGTTCCTTGCCGTAGGCGCCGGGATTCCGCGTACTCAACACCAACTGCAGCAGGTACTCTTCCAGAGTGTCCGCCATGTAAAGGTCGAGTACCTCCTTTCGCGCCGTAAACAAGGTTTGCTGGCTGACGGACTTAAACTCGGCCTCCGCACCGGCATGCCCCCGCCGCGATTCATCCCGCACCAGGCGTAAGATCGCGCGTTCGTATTGAGCTTCGGGATAACCGATACGGATGTAGAGCATGAAACGGTCCAACTGCGCCTCAGGCAGCGGATAAGTGCCTTCCTGTTCGATGGGATTTTGCGTCGCCATCACCATGAACAGCTCGGGCAGCTTGTAGGTCACGCGACCGACCGTAATCTGGCGTTCCGCCATCGCTTCGAGCAGCGAAGACTGCACCTTGGCGGGCGAACGGTTGATCTCGTCCGCCAGCACCAGGTTATGGAACAAAGGTCCCGGCTGAAAATGGAAGGAGCCGTCCTGGGGACGGTAGACTTCGGTGCCGGTAAGGTCGGCCGGCAGCAAATCCGGGGTAAATTGAACGCGGTGAAAATCGCCCTCGATGGCCCGGCTCAGCACGTTGATTGCTCGGGTTTTGGCGAGGCCGGGCGCCCCTTCCACGAGGATGTGCCCGTCCGCCAGCAGCGCGATGAGCATCCGCTCGATCAGGACATCTTGGCCGATGATCTGGGCCGCCACGAACTGGCTGAGCCGTTGCAAATCCTGTTGAGCAGGCGATAAAGTCCTTTCGGAAGCGTCGTTCTCTTGAAGCATGCGGTAACGTAAGCCTTCTGGAAATTGATCGATTCTAGGCGTTTCAAAGGGACACATTATAATTGAACCCATCGTCCCCGCAGCGTGCAGATGTTCCCGGCAATTAGGCCCCTCAGAAGATGAACAGTTCTCCGATGATTCCAAATTTCATACCGGTCCGCCGGTGGGCGCTCTTGATGATGTGTGCCTTGCTTGTTTCGTGCATGACCTATGAGGATCGCATCCCCCCTGTGCCGCTGCCCTCATCGAACGGCGATCATGTGGACGTGGAAGGCGCACGGGTGGCGGCGCAGGCTTATGCGGATCCCGAACAGGCCGAGCAAGCATTCGGATTCGACATACGCGGAGCCGGATTGCTGCCGGTGCGCCTGGTAATCGACAATCAAAGCGCGAGCGTCGTCAAAGTCAACCCGCAACAAACGTTTCTGGTCGATCGGGACGGTCAGGCTTGGCCTCTGTTGACCGGTGAGCAAGCCCATAACCGGTTAGCGAGCGCCGTGCAATTCGGGGTAATGGCGAGAAATGCAGGGCAAGCCGCCGCATGGGGCGGCGGGGCCGGCGCGCTAACCTCATTCGCTATCGGGCTGATATTGGACGGCGGGCTTGGCGGCGGATTTAGCAATAATTTACTCGAACACGCAACCGTGGGCGCCGGTGTCGGGGCGATCGTCGGCGGCGGACAGGACTCCCAGGGCTTGGAAGACCGGATACGCAGGGACTTGATTAAGAAATCGCTCCGCAACCAGCGGCTACAACCCGGGGAATTGGCTTACGGCTATCTGTTTTTCCCCGGAAAGGAAGAGGCCCGAAGCGCTAAAACCCTGCGCATCGGGCTCGAATTGGACGGTTACCCGCAAGTCGCAAATCTGCCCTTAAAACCGCCGGCACCGCGCTAACGAGCCCGACGCGACGGCATATCGTCAATCCGTCGGCGTACGTCCTATAGCCCGGTAGCCAATGTCGGAGCGGTAGTACATGTTCTCCCAGTGAATCTCGCGCACCTGTTCGTACGCTTTCCGCTGGGCCTCCAATACGGTATCGCCTAGAGCGCACACGCATAGCACACGCCCTCCGGCGGTGACGGTCTTGCCATCCGATTGCGCCGTGCCGGCATGAAAGACTTTGGTATCCGCCTTTTCCCGTTCCGGCAAGCCCCCGATTTCGTCGCCCTTGATGTAATCGAAGGGATACCCGCCCGCCGCCAATACGACGCCAAGCGCCGCACGCCCGTCCCATTCGGCCCGGACTTCGCTCAACCGCCCGTTCAATGCGTTAAGACACAAATCGATCAGGTCGCTCTTGAGCCGCATCATGATCGGCTGGGTTTCCGGGTCGCCGAAACGGCAGTTGAACTCGAGCACCTTGGGCGTACCGTCCGGTGCAACCATCACCCCGGCGTAAAGGAAACCCGAGTAGGGGATGCCGTCCGCCTCCATGCCCCGCAGCGTCGGTGCGATCACCTCGTTCATGATGCGGCTATGGATTTCCGGCGTCACCACCGGTGCGGGCGAATAGGCCCCCATACCGCCGGTATTGGGGCCCTTGTCTCCGTCATCCCGCGCCTTGTGATCCTGGGAAGTAGCCATGGGCAGAACATCCAGTCCATGGGCCATGACGATGAAACTCGCCTCTTCGCCCCGTAGGAACTCCTCGATCACGACCCGATGGCCGGCCGAGCCGAACACGTTGCCCGACAGCATATCCGTCACGGCTTCGATCGCCTCGTCTTCCGACTGAGCGATGACCACGCCCTTGCCCGCGGCCAAGCCGTCGGCCTTAATCACGATAGGCGTGCCTTTTTGCCGGATATAGGCGACCGCCTCGTCGACCGCCGTAAACGTCCGGTATTCGGCGGTCGGAATGCCATGACGAGCGAGAAAATCCTTGCAGAATGACTTCGAGCCTTCAAGCTGTGCGGCACGGCGGGTAGGACCGAAGCACTTGAGTCCCGCCGCGCTGAACTCATCGACGATGCCGGCGACCAACGGCACTTCGGGACCTACTATTGTGAGATCGATGGCCTGGTCCTGCGCGAATGCCAGCAAGGCAGGAATATCCTCGGCGGCAATCGGCAGATTCTCCACGTTAGGTTCAGCGAACGTCCCGGCATTGCCCGGCGCGACGAAAATCTTCTCCGCCTTGGGCGACTGCGCTGCTTTCCACGCTAAAGCGTGCTCCCGGCCACCGCCGCCGACTATCAATACTTTCATGACTTTATTGCAGTTGAATCGATTTATAGGAACCTTTACTCACCCCATTTTAACCAATTCCATACAGCCGCTCGACCGAATAGCCCGTGCTAGTCGGTTGTTCCGGTTAAGGATCGGTCAAGGGACTGTAGAACTCTACGAAAACCTGCTTTTGTAAATCGAAGGATTCGAATCCTAATCGGAATTGGAGGCAGAGTCCGCTCCAGTTTCGCGCACGACAATCGGCTCTTTCACCCTTATCGTAAATTTCGTGCGATCAACCGTTCGGCTGCGCCTGAACAGAGGTCAGAAATCGAAGCCCTCCGCTCCCACAGATCACATATTGAACTTTCAGATGACTTCCCGCCGCAAACAGCGTCGGCAGTTGCGACTTTTTTTCTTCCGGCACTCCATCAACATCCAAATAATATTTATTCGTCACGCCTTGCTCGTCGGTCAGCAGCACGCCTTTTTTATAAGATTCAAAAATATCTTTTCCGCCCATCTCTTTTACGATCACCTCATGGGCTTTCTTCTCGGCCTCGCATCCAGGCCCGCCCTGCCCCGCGATCGTGATTTCGGCCGCACCCGGAGCCTCCAGTCGCGGTTGTGGGACAGGCGCCCTACCCGGCTCCTGCTCAGGTGCGGGCGGAATAGGTTCTTGGGTAGAAGGCCTTCTACCCATGATAAACAAAACGGCTACGATCAAAATTACTAGAGCGGCGGCGATCAACATCGCCCACCTGGCCCATCTTATAATCGAAAACTTCTGCTTCTCCGGCTGCATATCTCGTCCCTTCCGATATAAGTCAAATGAACTCTTATCGTCGATTTTCTAAACGCTGGCAAAACCGATGGGCGAATGCAAATCCAACTTTGCCGACGGCCCTTCCTGCAAATATGCCCCCGCATCTCTGCGGAGTCGATTGCACGACGCATTACGCCGGGTCAAAAACTAAATACCGGCATCGCCCAACATTGCCTCAAACTTAGACGGGGAAAATCCAATCATTTTCTCTTTACCGACCAGAATAACCGGTACGGCTCGCCCACCGAGCTGATCGAATTTAGTCTTTGCGGATCGGGACTTCTCGATATCGAGCTCATCGTAGGCAACCCCGTGACTTGCCATATACGCTTTAGCCTTCCGGCATACGCCACACCATTCCGTGGTGAAGATCGTCACTTTGCGCAATGCGGGGGAGTCTTCAACCGATGAAACTTCAGCCGAACCGGTATAAGAGTCGATCTTAACAACCTCGACTTTGGTGTTGGCGCCGCCCTCCGCATTACTATCGGTGTACGTCACCTTCCCGTCGGGACCTGTCACCTTGTAGACATCGGCTTTAGCCGCCGGGCCAAGAGCAACGATTAAGGACAGATAAGCGAAAGACAAGCACTTCTTCATAGACCCTCCAGTAGCATGTATCGAGAGCGGCGAAATATGCGAGACCGTAACATCCCCTATAGACTGATACGCCCGCACGCTCCCTGACTCCGTCTTCTTAAAGCCATTCTTCGAAAACATTTGACGGAGCGAATATTACCTATTGCGCACGGCTGTTTGCGCTTGCCCGCCCTTCAAGGCGAACTCTCTGAGTTGAAAAGAATTGATTCGGTCCCGGCCAAGTCGCACTCCGATAGTACCCGGAACATCTTCGGGCGAAGTCTGTCTCAGATTAAAGTCTTGTCCGCGAAAAACCAAAAATACTCGGTCTATGAGCCGGAAGCTCCCCGGAGTCAGTTGTCGGCTGATCGAGACGTCAATTTCTGCGAGATATTTCCGGCGGACCAAGAAAGAAATGACAAGGAGGTTAGAAGTGAATCGTTGCGCCCTATCGACACTGTTTATCTTGGTCTTCGCTGCAGGCACGGCTCACGGAAACAACGGAAGCGCCGTACCCCTTCGCTTCGACGCTACTCTCAGCGGATCCGACGAAGTACCCGCTCCGGTAAACACCCTGATGTTTGGCCGGTCGGATTTCCTATTTAACCCGGAAGAAACTGTCATGAGATTCATCCTGACATTTGCCAATGCCGCAAATGTCACCGGAGCCCAGCTGCATTGCGGCCCACAGGGTACGGCCGGACCCGCGGTAGTTTCACTTCTGAGACCCATTGAAGGCGGTTGGAATGGCTCAGTGGACATAAAAGCCATGCTAACCGATGCCAACATCATTCAAGGCGTGGATTGTTTCTCCACAACCGGGAGAAACATCGGCACTCTTGCCGATCTGGCCGCGACCATGAGAGATGGCAACGTCTATGTAAATATCACCTCCGCCACATTTCCCGAAGGCGAAATCCGAGGGCAGGTACAGGCCACGCTAAATGATTTGGCCTTATTGCTGCCACCCGGCACATTCCCCATTCCGTCGAGTGCAGCTATTGATTCCCCCGCCAGAGTACCTTTGCAGATTGGCGGAGAATCGGGCGCCTTCATTAGAAACGTCACCCCATCCCCTGAGACGGTGATCTCACTGCCCACAACATTCAATCCACCCCTGAGGGATACGACGACATCTCCGTCCTCAGTCTTCAATCCACCCCTGAGAGACACGACGACATTTCCGTCCTCAGTCTTCAATCCACCGCTAGAAACAAGCCCTTCATTTAATCCGGGCTTCGGTACATCCTTTGGAGCAGCGGGTTCGCAGGCAGGACCATTCCCCACATCGCCGGTCATGGAAGATTCTGTGTTTAGGGTATCGGGCTCTGTTATCAGATGACAACTTGGCGGGGCTCAACGCATTCCGGCGGCTGACTCATCGCCCTGTAATACGGTGTGCATTCAGTCACAGCGGGTCAATCGCCTTGCATGCACCTTAAAGCTTTGGCGTCGACGACCTTACCGGAGCCCATGCACTCTTTAACGGATCGCTTCAGAGCCAAAGGCTTATTTATCGGTTCAGCATCCCCCTCTTCAGGTTCATCTTCGTCAGGATTCACAAGTTGTTGAATTACCAAGCGCCCGTTTTGATGAATTAATCGAAGCCGTTGCAAGGCGCTCATGCCTAACAGAACGACGTCGTTTGGCGCATAGGAATTTAAAGCACCTGCGATATTCCGAAGCCGAATCGGTCCGAGCGACAAATTATTAATATGCGTCATGTAATTCGTAACGACTCCGTTAGCCGTCGAGGCCTGAATAGGCTGTGCCGCCGTAAGCTTAAGCTGCCATTTCAAACGTTCCGGAATCACGACCAGACTTGCCCCCGTATCCACTTCAAATACCACATCGTGCTGGTTAATTTGTCCTCTGACAAAAAAATTCCCGCTGCTGCCGGAAGGCAAAACCAATTCCAGAATCTTCGGCGAATTACCCGGAACGCCCTGCACACTAGGATCGGGTGCATAACTTTGAGGGGGCGGGGTTAGAAGTTGAGGCTGAACATGAATCCTGGGTTGCACGGCGACTTGCGCGTTACGGCTATCGGCCTGCTGCATAACGATCTCTTCCGACTTGGCCAACGGCTCTTTTTGGCGCCGGTCGTGCGTGCGGTCGAAGACTTTCGTAAACACCAGAACAACCAGAATCCAAGAGCCATAAGTCACAATAGGGCTTCGCCGCTTCTGCCAAGAAGGCCGACTCTCGGTCTCACGGAAACGGTAAGCGTCCCTTTCACGTTGCTCGTTAAATTGTGCTTCCTGCTTCTTTCTCACTTCCTCTCGATACCCGTCGCGATCGTATAAGCCCATCACCACTCCCTTTACAACGCGTGAATGCCAAAAGTTTAGGCGAAGGCCAAGATTCCGGGGTACAAGAGGTCAGAGCACGCGTTCTTATTCTTGGTTTGGAAGCCATTCATCGCACGACATCGCTAGATGACGGAAGCGGATCACCGTAGCTCGACGATGATGTAATGCCGACGTCGAGGGCGGTAACCGCCCGAAGGGAGCCGGGCATGGAAGCGCGGCATGACAAACCGGCACGACAGCCGGTTTGCACGGCAGCGCCGCCCGGAGGGTGCCGCACAGGGAGTATGCGGCATGAAAAACCCGGCCGCACGGCGAGCACCGCGCGAACGGACTCGGAATGCGCAGTAACTTTTCTGCTGGATCTCAGGTCCGCGCGGCGAATACCGTTACCGGCGTCTGCGTTTGCGTGAGCACGAAGCTCACCGGATATTGACGGTTTGGCGCAGCCAGCGCGGCATTGAATACCGCCACCTTGCCGGCGCCACCAAACTGCAGGTAAACCCGCCGCGCGTGCAAGATCCACGGCAAAGTCAGACTGATGCGTTCCGTCGGCGCCACCGCGCCCACTTGGGCAAGACAGGGCGGCGTATCCGCCACCGAGCCTTCCAGCGCCAATCCGGCGGTCAGATTGGGGCTGGCCGGGAACAGCGAGGCGGTATGGCCGTCGTCCCCCATACCGAGAATCAGCGCCGCAAACGGCTGAGGCAGGCTTTTAAAGATGGCCGCCAAAGTCGCCTCGGCGTCTTCGGCAGACGCCTCGCCGGTATACAGCGGCACAAAACGCGCCGCCGCCGCGCGGCCTTGCAGCAAATGGGCCTTGACCAGGGCAGCGTTGCTGGCCGGATCGGTCTCCGGCACCCAACGCTCATCGACCAGCGTGACGACCACGCGCGCCCAGTCCAAGTCTTCGTCGCGCAATGCTTCGAACACCGGCACCGGCGACCGTCCGCCCGACACGGCCAGCGCGGCGCGGGGCTCTACCTGCAACGCCGCGCGCAAGTCGGCGGCCACGGCCGCAGCGAGCGCCGGAGCGAGAGTCGCGTTATCGTCAAACCACCGGATGTCGACCATGCCTTAGCCCTCGTCGTGCCAGCCAAAACCGTCGCGCGACAGCAGCGCCGAAGAGGCCGACGGACCCCAGGTGCCGGCTGCATAGGGCTTAGGCCCGCTCGGATCGCTGGCCCAAGTATTCAGGACCGGCTCAACCCAGCGCCAGGCCAGTTCCAATTCGTCCTGGCGCACGAAGAGCGCCTGGTTGCCGCGGATGGTATCGAGCAGCAGGCGCTCGTAACCCTCGGCCCGGCGGGTCTTGAATTTCCCGGCAAAGTCGAGATCGAGGGATACCGGCTGAAGCTCCATCGAATTGCCCGGGGCCTTGGCATTGAGGTACAGACGAATGTATTCGTCCGGCTGCAGGCGAATGACCAGTTTGGACGGCGCGCGGGAACCGCTGCTGGGCAGAGGGAAGATATGGTGCGGCACGTCATGGAAATGGATCACAATTTCGGCGAGGCGGGTTGGCAACCGTTTGCCGGTGAACAGATAGAACGGTACCCCGGCCCAGCGCCAGTTGGCGATTTCCGCCTTAATCGCCACGAAGGTTTCCGTCTTGCTGTCGGCCGGGATATTTTTCTCTTCCAAATACCCCGCGACCGGATGACCGCCGGATACGCCCGCCCGGTACTGGCCACGCACCGTTTTCGCGTGTACGTCTTCCTCGGTGAACGGTACCAGGCACTCCAGCACCTTGAGCTTTTCGTTGCGGATCGCATCGGAATCGAGACTGGCCGGCGGCTCCATCGCCACGAAACACAGCAACTGCAACAGATGATTCTGCACCATGTCGCGGAGCGCGCCTGTCCCGTCGTAGAACCCGCCGCGGCTGCCGATTCCCACGTCCTCGGCAATCGTGATCTGAACGTTGCTGATCCACATCCGGCGCCACAACGGCTCGAACAGAGCGTTGCCAAAGCGCAAGGCCATCAGGTTTTGCACCGATTCCTTGCCCAGGTAGTGATCGATCCGGTAGACCTGCCTTTCCTGGTAGTGCTTGCCCACCTCCGCCGTAATCGCGTTGCTCGAGGCCAGATCGTGCCCCAGCGGCTTTTCCAGAACCACACGGCAGTTCGGACCGTTGAGCCCTTGCCGCGCAAGGTTAGTGCAGATCACGGCAAACAGGGACGGCGCAACCGACAAGAAAAATACGGTCACTTCGGCCGGGGAATCAGCCAGCCGCTGTTTCAGCAATTCGTATTCATCGGGACGCTCGGCGTCGATTTTGTCGTAGGACAGACGTTCGCTGAATGCCGTCCAGACGTCATCGTCCCAGTCGGCCTTGGGCACGAATTGTCTGGCCTTGTCCTCCACGATCGCCAGATACTCGTCTCGGGTGTAGTTTTGTCGCCCGAGACAATAAAGACGGCCGGACTCTACCAACTGGCCATTTTTGTGGCACTGGTACATCGCCGGCAGCAATTTGCGCGTCACCAGATCGCCGGTGCCGCCAAAGAAAACCAAGTTGAAGGATTCGGGAAATGGGAGCTGACTCACCGCATGATCCTCTTGTTATGACCGTGCCGACTCTTACTCGGCCTGGCTCGGGTTGCTCGAAGGCATGCCCGGAAATCCGGGCGAAAAAACGCCGCAATACTACTCGCCGCGCCCCTCTCTGTCCAGCCGAATTCCGAGCTAAACGGCCGTGTTTCTTGACACTCTTTTGTGGCTTGGATTAAATGTGCCCCGCTAATACACCGTTGCGAGGCATGCCCCTGCCCACCGCCGACGCCGCCCCAACAAGACCTCACTTCAGTTGAAATCGTATGTCCCTACATCCCACATTGCTCGCCGTCACCGACCGTATTCGCGCCCGTAGCCAGGCTCGGCGCGAAGCCTATCTAGCGCGCATGCAAAGCGCTTATCAGAGCGGCGTGACGCGCCACCGAATCAATTGCACCAACGTGGCACATGCCCAGGCCGCGATGCCGACCCATGACAAGCTGGTCTTCAAGGTCGACGTGGCGCCGAATATCGGGATTATCACGTCGTACAACGACATGCTGTCGGCACACCAGCCATTCGAACACTTCCCGGAATTGATCAAGGCCGAGGTTCGCGCGGCGGGGGCGACCGCTCAGGTCGCGGGCGGGGTGCCGGCCATGTGCGACGGCGTGACGCAAGGACAACGCGGAATGGAACTATCCATGTTCTCGCGGGACGTGATCGCGATGTCCACGGCGGTGGCGCTGGCCCACAATGTTTTCGACGCCAGCATGTTGCTCGGCGTCTGCGACAAGATCGTGCCCGGCCTGCTGATCGGCGCGCTGCGCTTTGGCCACCTGCCGGCCATCTTCGTTCCGGCGGGACCGATGACCACTGGCTTGTCGAATTCCGAGAAAGCCAAGATCCGGCAGCTGTTTGCCGAAGGCAAGGCCGACCGCGACGCCTTGCTCGAGTCCGAAATGGCATCCTACCACGGTCCCGGCACCTGCACGTTCTACGGCACCGCCAACAGCAACCAGATGCTGATGGAAATCATGGGCCTGCAACTGCCCGGCTCGTCCTTCGTCAATCCCGGCACCCCGCTGCGCGAAGCCCTGACGCGAGCCGCTGCCCGCCAGGCGGTGCATCTCGCGGAGAGCAAGTCCGCGCCCGCCCTATGCGACATCGTGGATGAGCGCACCGTGGTCAATGGCATCGTGGGCCTGTTGGCGACCGGCGGCTCGACCAACCACACGATTCACTTGGTGGCCATCGCCAGGGCAGCAGGCATCGAAATCAATTGGGACGACTTCAGCGATCTCTCGGCGGACGTCCCCTTGCTGGCCCGCGTTTACCCTAATGGCAAGGCGGACATCAACCATTTTCATGCCGCCGGCGGCATGGGTTATTTGATTCGGGAACTGTTGGATGCGGGACTGTTGCACGAAGACGTGGAAACCGTTCTGGGGAGTGGCCTGCGCCGCTGGACGGAAGAGCCTTGGCTCGACAACGGCAATCTGGCCTGGCGGCCCGCCAGTGAAAAGAGCCATGATCCGGCGGTTCTCGCGCCGGCCAGCGAGCCGTTCAGCCCGAATGGCGGTCTCGCCCTGGTGACCGGCAACTTGGGGCGCGGTGTGATCAAGCTATCCGCCGTGGCGGCAGAAAATCATGTGGTGCGCGCCCCCGCGATCGTTTTCGATGATCAGCAGGACCTAATCGACGCCTTCAAGCGCGGCGAACTGGAACGGGATTTCATCGCCGTGGTCCGCTTCCAAGGTCCGCGTGCCAATGGCATGCCGGAACTGCACCAGCTCACGCCTACCCTCGCCGTCCTGCAAGACCGGGGCTTTCAGGTGGCTTTGGTGACCGACGGCCGCATGTCCGGCGCGTCGGGAAAAGTGCCGGCGGCCATCCACATCTCCCCCGAGTGCGCGATGGGCGGCCCGCTGGCCAAGGTCCGCACCGGCGACATGTTGCTGCTCAACGCCGTGCACGGCCGACTCGAAGCCGAAGTACCGGAGGAGGAATGGGAACGACGCGAAATCGCGACCGCCGACCTATCCGGCAACCAGTTTGCCGTTGGACGGGAACTGTTCAGCGGTTTCCGCCAGCTGGCCGATACCGCCGAACGCGGCTGTTTCACCTTCCATTTTGACGACTGAGGCTGCGGCTGGCCGTTTTTTGAACCCAACTTAGAGACCCTTTTATGAATTTGGACCAGATTATTGCCGAAACCAGCGTGATGCCCGTGATGGTGGTGGATCGCGTTGAAGACGCGGTGCCGCTTGCCCGCGCCTTGGTGGACGGCGGCATTCGCGTGTTGGAGATCACCCTGCGCACCGCCGCCGGCTTGGACGCTGTGCGGGTCATCAAGCAGGAAGTTCCGGACGCGATCGTCGGCGTCGGCACCATCAGCACCCCGGAGCAACTCGACGCGTCGATTGCCGCGGGCGCGCAGTTCGGCGTGTCGCCGGGCACGACGCCCACCTTGCTCAAAGCCATCGTCGACAGTAAACTGCCGTTTTTCCCCGGCGTCGCCACGATGTCCGAGATAATGCAAGTGCTTGAAGGGGGCCTCACCGTCATGAAGTTTTTCCCGGCGGTGGCCGCAGGCGGAATCAAGATGCTCGAATCCTTCGGCGGGCCCTTCCCGCAGGTCCGCTTCTGTCCGACCGGTGGAATCAACGCGCAAAACGCGCCGGATTTCTTCAAACTCCCCAACGTCGTCGCCGTGGGCGGTTCCTGGCTCACCCCCAAAAACCTGGTCGCCAGCGGCAACTGGGCGGAAATCACGCGCCTGGCCCGTGAGGCCGCGGCACTTAAACCTTAACCCCCCCCGGCGGTCCTGCGCCGCCAAAATTTTTCACTCCCCCTGGGCTCTTCTTGTAGACCGTCCTATTTTAATATCCGCAAGAAGAGCCGCTAAAGATCCTTGGATTGGAAGCCAAGCAAAAACGCCCCCGATTGACTCACCTTTGACGTCCAACCCGGGGAGCCTTGGCCAGAGCATTTTCCGGTTTGGTGTAACACCCCCACAGTGTGCGGTAGCTCGGAAATCCCTTCCAATCGCAAACGAGCCTTTAGTCGGCTCCTTCCAATCGCAAACGGTTGCTTTAATCGCAACCCTTCCAATGGCAAACGGCGTCTCTGGGAGCGCCAGAGCCGCCCTTCCAATGGCAAACGGTTGTTTGAGTCAAAACGCCGGAAACTCTGACGCCCTTCGACCGGGCTCAGGACAGGCTTATTCCGGCCTACTACTGCTCAGATAACGGATTGTAGTGTGTAGGCCGGGATAAGGCGCTAGAGCATTTTCATATCTAGTGAAAGGAAACCAAGGGATCGGGAAGCGGTCTGATGAGTATTTGCGAAATGAGGAGCGGTGATGGCGAAAGCCTATTCGATCGATCTCCGGGAGCGCGTGATCGGCGCCTGTGATGAGGG
>Ga0196971_1000032_pt1 | contig 148521 bp, 129 predicted proteins | sample S1v_1013CmetaG_FD_148660 | JGI IMG/M metagenome (GOLD analysis project Ga0196971, IMG submission 148660) | Soil microbial communities from Anza Borrego desert, Southern California, United States - S1+v_10-13C | ecosystem: Environmental > Terrestrial > Soil > Desert | place: USA: California...
TTGCCGGCAGCATCAAATATCTTCTTGACCAAGCTGTAGCCTTTCTGCCTGAGTAACGGATTGACCAGGCGCTCAATCTCGCCTGTACTATGCTGATCTTTGATATACACGGAATAGATATTGTTCTGATTGATCCTTTCCACCAGCCTGGGTGTCAGCCGGGTTCCGGCATTGACAAGTGTCAGTCCCTCGTCAGTATAAAGCGCCTCGGATAATACTGCATCTTCCGGGATATACTTCGTGGGAACAAGCCTCATATGAATCACACGCCTCTCATTGCATAAATTGTTATATTTATAACATAAAAGATAAGGACTATATCGGCAAATGCCGAAATAGTCCCCTTAGTCTATATTTAGTACATATAGAAGTTCAACTTCATAATAGTACACCTTCGGCAACCCGGCTGCCTTTGCCCGAAGCTTTAGGCCCGTGGCTTTGCGTCTCAACCTTTCGGTAGATTTGCTATTTTCACTTATTACTATTTGATTTTCCTATCATGCTTTCCTATTATACAATAACTGCATGAAAAATGAAATGATAGTAGGTATAAGTGAGTCCCCGGTACTATATAATTAAGACTTATGGATTATAATGAGCTAATATCCCTTTTCATGAATGCCATTACACCAAGGGCAGACAATAATACCACTGCTGACGTAAGAGTAATCACCGGCATTAAAGTTATTCCATTTGTCGGATACACATGTGAAAATGGCGATAGGGCAAATATGGCATCCGGCAGCACTTGCTGCTCCCAGAAAAATTCAATGAGTACAAATATTCCTACCACAGCAAAACTAAGCCCGGTCATAATCCGGGGAACTAGTCCGAAAAATAGTGCAGCTATGCCGCCGACCACCCAGACTGCAGGGAGCTTAAACACAGTCTCGCTAAACAGTCTGATAAATTCTCCCGGGTCACCCGTGGTTATTGCCGCCCCAATACCGACTGTCAAGCCCATGATAATTATTATAGCTGCCGATCCGGAGAAAGCGACAAACATGTGGCTCACGCAGAAACGCAATCTGGAAACCGGCAATGCAAGTACTGTTTCAGCGCGTATATACGCTTCCTCTGAACGCATGCGTTGAATTGACAGTACCGGATATATGCTTATTGTCATAGAAAGAATATAAATCATCAGAGACATAAAAGCACGGTCGGCACCGCCGAGGCGCTCTACAAACTCAGTAAAGTACGTAGCTGTTGAGCTAATATCCGCCATAGTCCTTGACACTATTCCCAGCATAAAACCGATGACTCCGAAGAAGCCAGCCCATGAGACAAGCATGCCTTTCTGGATACGCCAGGATAATGCCCTGGCTGTCCTGAAACCCGGTTTTGCGTATATACGCCCCGTGCGTTCAGGAATAAAACCTGCACCCACATCACGTCTGGCCGACAGCTTAAATGAAAGCAGTAAAAGCATAGCGATAATTGCAATAGCGACAGGCAGGACAGCAAAGTTTTCTCCTGCAAAAGAACGTATAAGCATCGGCCATTCCAGCGGGGACAGATACATCAATCCTCCCATACTGCCGCCTATATTCCATCCAATGTGAAATACCATCAGGAATGCCAGCAGTACCACAGACATATTGGTAGCCGAGCGTGCTCCTGTAAAAATCTGCGAAAATACAGCCGCAGCTGCAGCAAAAAAGCAGCCGGAGGCACCTATTGAAAAAGCGTGGGCAAGGGAGCCGGTGAATCCCAGCCCTGCTGACAGCATACCCAACAATATCAGTACTGCCATTGCCATATTCATTCCCATGGCAGTGACAAGCGCAGCAGCAAGGGGTGCATGTCGTCCCACACAAACCGAACCCAGAAGCTCACGCCTGCCGTCCTCCTCATCCCGGCGGGTATGGCGTATTACCATTACAAAGCTGAATATTGCAGTAAAAAGACTGCACATTACTTTGGTACGCCATGCGGTATACCCTGCAATACTGATATCTAACACCCTGCCATGCATACCTATAACCATCGGGTCCTCCAGAGTGGATTTTACCTCCAAAAGTGACTCGGCAGTTGGAAATAATGCTATGCTTGAAAATGCAGTCGCCATAACCATAAGTACCGGAATCAGAAGCCACAACGCCAGAAAAATGCGGTGCTGGCGTAGATTCAGCCTTATCAGTCTTCCTGTTGCATAAAAACCATTTGTATTCATGATAATCCCCCCTACTCATTGGAATAGTGACGCATGAAAAGCTCCTCCAGAGTGGGAGGCGCACTTTGCAGTGCTGTTACACCACAGCTGGCCAGATATGCAAGCACAGAACTCAGCTGTGCATTGTCCACACTTAAACACACACGCCTTCCGCTCCGTTCCAGATTACGGATACTTGAAAATGCCGACAGGCCGTCCACCGGGCGCTCTGTTTCCGCAATTACTATCGTACCCGTGAGATGACGAAGCTCCGGCAGAGTACCCTGCTCAACAATCTTTCCTTCTTTTATAATGCTGATACGATCACAAAGGGTTTCCACCTCAGCAAGGATATGGCTGGACAAGAAGACCGTTTTGCCTGAATTCTTAGCCTCAATAACACACTGCTGAAATACCGATTCCATCAGCGGATCAAGTCCCGATGTGGGTTCATCAAATATCAGAAGCTCCACATCCGAAACAAGAGCAGCTATAAGAGCTACCTTCTGACGGTTTCCCTTTGAATAAGTCCTGCATTTTTTTGACGGATCCAGGTTAAACCTCTTCAGAAGCTCGGCACGGCGCTCTGCACTGTAGCTGCCGCGTAAACGGCCCAATAAATCTATGACCTCCCCACCGGTCAGATTAGGCCATAAATTTACGTCACTGGGTACATATGCAAGACGTTTATGAAGCTCCACCGAATCCTTCCATGGGTCTCCTCCCAATAACGTCACATTGCCGCTGTTCTTTCTCAAAAGCCCCAGCAGTATGCGTATAGTAGTCGATTTGCCTGCACCATTCGGACCGATAAAGCCAAACACCTCACCCTGGGGCACTTCCAGGTCTATGCCGTTCAGTGCATGGGTCTTGCCATAACTCTTTTTGAGCATGCTTATTTTGATCATGGACATATCAAAGCCCTCCTTACTTGTATAGGCATTTTCGTAGTAATGTGATATATTCATCTACATCTTTCAGGATACGTTCATATTCCGGCTCATAATCCTCCAGTTTCTTGTCGGGACTGGCCTCTTTAGCCGCATAGCCTTCCATTGTGAAGATAATTACATCAATGGCTTTCTGCGGGTCAATATCTTTCCTGAAAAGAGAGTGGTCTACATCATAGAACAGCTTTGGATAGACTTCCTCAGTAAAAGAAGTCTTCCGTTTATTCAACTCATCAGCCACCTCTCCCTGATCGTTCAAATATGCCGCAGTTATAAAAGCGAAAATAGCCGGATACTTGTGCACCAGATCAATTTTAAGCAGGGCTATCTGGCGCCAGCGTTCCAAAATATCACGCTGTTTGAGGTTTATAAGGTCAAAAAACTCTGCCAGCACTTTTTCCAGCGCATATTCATGCAAAAATAGGAAAAGTTCCTTTTTTGTGCCAAAATAGTGGAACAGAAGACCTTTTGAAATGCCTGCCTCACGGACAATTATATCTGTGGAGGCATTTTTATAGCCCTTTGCGAACTCTGCCATTGCAGCATTCAGTATACTGTCACGCTTATCTTCCTCCAATGACATTATCTTGTGAACTTCCGTAGAATCAGCTTTTGTATCCATAAATATCTCACCTCAGTTTTATTTCATTGACTGGTTTAGTCAATATAATCATATAACTATTGACTCATTCAGTCAATGGTTTTTAAAAAATAAGGATGCACCAACTTTCACGGTACATCCTTGTATAACATATTATTTTATTATTTTTGAAGTGCACGATAAGCAGCGATCATAATACATTTACTGCTTGAAGAAGCACCTGAAACGACATCTGCCAAAGGAGTCTGAGCAGCTATTATACGATTTACCATATCCCCGGCTTCATAACCCTGCCCACATAACTGATTATCTATATGAATTCCTGTTATTTTATGGTCCCTCACATCCACCGTCAGCTCTACCGAGACAATAAAGTCTCCATAGCTTCCCTTATACGCGCCATCCTCAACTTTATTCAAATCTATATTTCCAACCTTATAGTACTCCTTATTAATTATATTTACCATTCTTTCCCCACGAATGTTGAATAATCCATAAGCAGCAAGACATATTAGTATGACTGCTGCAATTATCAATATGACCTTTTTCATTGATTTCATCTCTTTTACAAATATGCTTTTCCTGGTTTATCTGAATCAATCCATAACAAAATCCTTCAATTCGATATTAGGATTCATGTGATAGGTTTTCGCCGCAAGGTTATTTCCATGCAAAGCCTTCTCAGGGCACAAATTAAAGCAGGCTCCGCATTGCTCGCACTTATGCAGCCAGACCGGCTTACCTCCGCGGATAGCAATATTCTTCACGGGACATACCGTTTGACAAATACCGCAGCCTTTACAATTGTCATCCACATAGAATTTCTTATCCTCATTTGGAATAAGCAATAACGCCAATCTATTAGCGAGCCCTGTAAGTATGAAGCGATCCATGAAACTTACCTTCACTGGCTCATACTCTCTCTTATCTCTGACTATAGCTGCAATATCATCGGTTTTTTCATCCCATACGTCCAGCGATTCCTTTTTTCCGTTATTCAGCAGAAGAAAACCTGCCGACAGCTTATAACCCTTAGACTTGAGCCTATTTCTCACCTGCAGCATCGTACCCGCAGGCATCCCCCCTGTTGTTACCACGGCAAAAAAATATTTGTTTTTGTCATCAATCGTAAGCTTCCGAATCAGCTTTGATACGATTGCAGGCATTCCTAGGTCTATTACCGGAAACGCAAATCCGATCCGCTCAGCAGAAAGATCTATATCCCCGTTCAGAGCTTTATAAACCGGCACAAGCTTTGTATCGCCCAATTTCCCTGCGATAACCCGTGCTGCATTAAGTGCATTGCCTCTGCCCGAAAAATAGAATATGGTCGTACTCATTTATTTTCCCCCTATAATTAGTGTAAACATCCTTTTATAATGTTTACACTGTAAACTTAATTTTGATTATACATCTTAATGTTTACACTGTCAACATATTATGATATAATTTTCTTGGCAATATGTTAAGGAACAAAGGAGTGTTATTATTGGTCAAAGAAAAATACCACCACGGCGATCTGAAAAGGGAATTATTGAAAAAAGGCTTGCAATTACTGAATAAAGACGGCTATGAAAATTTCTCATTAAGAAAAGTGGCGATTATGTGCGGTGTAAGTCATGCCGCCCCCTACAAGCACTTCAGGAGCAAGGAGGAGCTGATAGCTGCAATTATTGCGGATGTTTCAAAGAGCTTTATATCTGTAATTGCAGATGTCATGCATAAATTTACAGATGACCCTAAAGCCAGGACAATAGAAATGGGAAAGCAGTATGTTAAATTCATGGTGGAAAACCCGGATTATTTCAAGTTCATATTCTTAACGGACCATCACAATCCCATTTTGATAAACAATGATGTATTTATAATGAGAGAAGGTCATCCCTTCGATATGGCGAAAAAATGTGCTGCTGATTATTATTCCTCAATCAATCTCAATGAGAAGGACCAGACTTTGGAAACGCTGTCCTTATGGGGAATGATACATGGTTTTGCCGTACTCCTGGTACATAACACCATCTCATATTCCGGCGATTATCTGGAGCTGTTAGAAAGAATGCTGGATGCACAGTTGAGCAGTATCAGGCATAATAGTTAGGCGGTCATTGCACACAATAACCGCCCGACTTTCATGATATCCGCTGCTTTTTTCCCGCTATCCTCCCTGATAGGTTTTTACCTGCAGGACAGACATAGCTGCAGCTGCCGCAGCTGATACACCTTTCTGTATTATAGGTCTGTGCTTCCAGCAGCTTCCCTTCATCCACCAGATCAGCTATCCTCTTCACATTCAGACCCATAGGACAGCAAAGCCTGCACAGACCGCAGTTAATGCATTGAAGCGATTCCTTATACCTTGGAAGCATTCCGACAGCTATAAAGTTCGTTGTTTTACCGATCACTTCGGAATCCTCTGCGGGACGGACCTGCATAATGCCGCCGCCGACAAAGGTTATTCCCTTGCTTCCAACCGTCTTTTCAACAATATCACTCACATGGTCACCAATTTTTACTTTTACGACCTTCCTCATATCTGCAAATAGATCCGCAACGGTGATAAATCTGGTATCTGCTTTTTTATTGCAATATACTGCCTCATAGACAGCAAGCACCGTCTGAACATTCAGAACCAGAACCCCATACTGTGCCGGATGCGAATCTGCGGGTATGCTGATCCCCAGAAGCTTCTCCACAAATAGCTTCTCCGCTCCATAGGGATACCTGTCCGGCAGCTGGTGTATTTCAACATATTCCGGAAAATGGAGTCCGCTGATTTCCTTGGCAATATAGTATGTCCTCCTGAATCCGGCAATCCTGCCGAGTATCTCCATCCCCCCGGCGATCCCGGCCTGACGGTTGCGCATCAACCATTTGTCATGTATGAGCCCCGGATCACATTCCATTCCATTTACTATCAGGTATTTTTCATTTGCACCTGATCTTTTCACCGTCTCGATCTTTCTGATTGTCGGGAATCCTGCTCCACCCATTCCGAAAACATCATTCCGTTCTATGCATTTCATTATCTCTTCTGCTTCAAGTCCCTCCTGAATACATTCCGAGCAGGGCTTTTCCTCAGTCATATCAATCATTTCCATATCTGCCATACCTGCTTCCAGGGGAACTTCTATCTTAATGCCGGATAAGAAAATTCCTTTTGTCCTTCCTGAATAACGGTTCAATATGTACGATATGCCGTTAAAAAGCAGCAATGCAGCTGATAAAGCAAACAGTGAAGTACTAAATAATAATGGCAGAAAACCGGCTAGAAATCCCGTCAGCAATCCTGATACAGGCTTGTCTGTAGCAGTAACAGGATCTGTAATAACAATGCAGCTCCAGTATATTGCACCATAGGAAACTATGCCTGCAAAGCTCAGGCCATCACTTATATAAAGAGCAGCCAGCATTCCCGCCAGAAAACCTAAGCCGGGAAATAATCTGACAGCAATAAAGGGCAGTGACAGAACCAATGCCGGTATTAACAACGACGCCGGATTAAAAAGGGGAAGCTCCAGCGGAAATATAATACTTAAGAGGAACATTGCCATTACCGCCGGATTAAATATGTTTTTACCGGTTCCTCCCCAAATATGCTTGCCTATTATCAGCGCAGCCGCAACCCCAAGTAAGCCTGCCCACCCGGGCAGGCCCTTTATCACCGGATACAATACCGCTGCAGTTACAGCTGAAGAAACGGCACAGACAGGCTTTTTGTATCGTATGTAATTAATGGTTGCATCCAATGTCAGTGCTGCAACAACTATAAGCATATATTGAAATATGGATATGGTCGAACCGACAAAATCCGGCAGCTGATATAGAGATACCGTTAAAAAGAGCACCGTTAGCAAGTGCTCGTTAGACCATCGGCTTCTTATCAGTGGATAGGTATTCATCTCTTAACACCTGCAAAGAAGCCATGGATCCTGTGCAGACCTGATCCAAAAAGCATCATAGGGCAGCCTGCTGCCGTTTCGATCCCCAACTGCCTGCATTGTTCCTGTATATCCTGATCTGCTATTTTTTCGTTTTGAAAAAGTATTCTCTTTATCCCGTTTTCCTTAAGAGTCTTGATTACCTTCCGGGCATTGTCGCTTTTTAATAGCACATATGCCGTTTCCGGAACTTTAGGAAGCTCTGAAAAATCCTGATAGACCTTGACGTCAAAACCATCCTTTGTTCTGGTGTTCATAGGATAGACCTTGAATCCATTCTTTACAAAGGCATTCATGACACCGCTGCAAAATGCCTTATCCCTGCCTGAATACCCAAGGAATAGGACTTCGTTTCCCTTGAAGAATTCCTTACTGATTTTTTTCATAATAATACGCCTCTTATCCTCTAATTTTTTTATCACACTATATATACTGCTTAGCCCACTAAAATGTTTCACCTTTTTGTTACTCTTTCCAAATTTTCCTTCGGCAGGTACGAGGCTACGGGGTTTCGAGGCTGCGAGGCTGCGAGGCTGCGGGGAGAACGGGTAACACGGATTTCCTTCGGAAAAACACGGCAGGGAATGCTGGATGATACCCGGCAATCAAGCAAATATCGATATTTATTAATGTACCGGTACAAGACAATATGTACTAACCGTGTCCCTCAGTGTAAATCTCCGTGTGCTCCGTGGTATCCGTACCTAGACCCGCAAGGAATACCCGAGCTTTCCTCGCAGCCTCGCAGCCTATTGTCGCATTTTTCTACAAATCTACAGTATAAACCTCTACAACAATCGACTTTTTTGGTGTATAATGATTAAGTGATTCTAATAAATTGGAGGATATTATGATAAAAGTTGATGATACTACAGTTAAATTTGAAGGCTATGAATTGGAAAACCTTGTAGTACTACTGGAACAGGTAGTAGGCAATTCGATAATAGATACAAATAGCCGGGAATTCGCAATTTCCTTCTTGAAGGCCTTTAGAACATGCTTTGGGGATAATATCGTCAAAGGGCCAATACTAGAAAAAAAGTAGATATACCAAGCGCCGGGAAGAAATAGCTTCCCGGCATTTTTTATCTGCTGCATAAAAAAGTCTTCACTCCTAAAATGGATTGGTCCAATCGATATTGGATGATATAATAATATAAAGGAGAGGGTTGAAAATGAAGACCATAGGATTGATAGGCGGAACCAGCTGGGAATCATCTATTGAGTATTACAGGATACTGAATGAGACTGTAAAGGAAAAACTGGGCAGGCTGCATTCAGCAAAATGCCTGATGTACTCTGTTGATTTTCAGAATGTGGTGGATCTGATGCAGGCTGACGACTGGGAAGCTGTATCAGTTCTCATGCAAAACACTGCAAGTATCTTGAAGGCCGGCGGTGCGGACTTTCTTGTCATTTGTTCAAACACCTTGCATAATACTGCTCATGATATCGAAAAGAACATTGGCATACCTGTTCTGAGCATCGCTGATGCAGCAGGCGAAAAAATTAAGGAAATGGGTATTAAAAAAGTAGGCCTCCTGGGTACGAACAATACAATGGAAGGCAGCTACTACAGGAATTCATTGCTCAGGTACGGCATTGAGCCTATAGTACCGGAGAAAGGGGAAAGAGAGGTCATAGATGAAGTGATCTTTGGGGAGCTTTGTCTGGGAATAATAAAGCAAGCTTCAAAGGATATCTTTAATGAAATAATAAACAAGCTACAATCAAAAGGTGCCGAAGGTATCGTCCTGGGGTGTACGGAAATCCCACTTCTTATAAAACAGGAGGATATCAGCATACCTGTTTTTGATACCATGACTATCCATGCCGTTACTGCAGTTGAACTGGCTCTCAGCTGAAATATGAATGCCGGGGAGCATATTCTCCCCGGCATTCATATTCTCTTATCAAGAAGCAATTTATAAAAATAGTTGATAATATCACTTCTTTTGATGATTCCGATAAATATATCATTGTCATCTACTACAGGAATAAAGTTCTGGTTGACCGAAAGCAGTATAAGGTCTTCAATTTGCGAGTTGATGGAAACCGGTTTGTTATGCTGGTGTTTCGGAATGTCCTCTATCAGTATCTTGTTACTGTCCTTAAAGCTCATATTCGGTGCATGTTTCAAACACCAGAGTATGTCACCTTCTGTTATGGTACCTGCATATTTGCCGTCATTATCAATAAGCGGCATTGCAGTATACCTGTGATATTCCATCTTTTCTATTGCCTGCCTCATTGTAGAGTCAGCGGATATCCAGATAACTTCTTCTTTCGGTGTTAGAAAAAAAGCTATATTCATTTAGTTCCTCCTGATTTTTCGACTGATCTTATATCGCCGACTCTATTATATCCGTTTTTTCAATAGAAGTGAACTATATTTTAAAAACCCATTGGAACTGACACGGGGACGGTTCCCGTGTCAGTTCCAGTGGCATGCATCTCACTTTCTGCGAATGGCAGTATACATCCTATCCTTTCTGCCATTTGCGTTTTCCTTGCCTTTTGCATTTTTTGCAGCAGCGCTGAATTCTTTTTTAAAGCTCAATTCGAACTCTCTTATGCAGTTTAAGCAATACCTGCCTGACTGTATTGGTATTCCGCAGCTTTCACAGACGAGCAGCATGCATCCTTCTGACGAAGCCAGATAAAGCCTTTCATTTTTCAAAAACCTGAGTATTTTTTCCGGAGAGACTCCGGTTCCTTCCGAAACCTCCATTACATTTACATCTCCGTGGTCATAAATATATTCCTTCACCAATTTGAAGTCTTTTTCTTCTTCAGCAAAACAGGTTTGGCAAACTTCATTTCCGTAGCTGGTAAACAGCCTTCCACAGCTAGGGCAATTCTTATATGCTTCCATACATATTCCTCCATATAAATAATACTGCTGTAGGTGTAATCTTGCACATACAGACAATCATCGGGCCCCGCTCCAGATCCAGCTTCAAATGAATTGTCCATTTACACTCTGAAAAAACTAAGACTATATCAGCAAATACCGAAATAGTCCTGTTAAAATGATACAATGCACTTTCGGTAACCCGGCTGCCATAGTTTAAACCTTAGGCCCGTGGCTTTGCGTCTCTATCTTTCGGTAGATTTGCCATTATCGTTTTCTGCTCTTTAATTTTAATATAATTATTATAAATTATACAATACTTATTATCGGACTGGTACCAATATACCCAGAAGCAGTGCTTTAGCACTAGAAATTTGAGTCTGTAGTTCTATGGCTTCATGATATACATAACAGTCTGAAGATCATATACATCGACAATACCACAAACAGTGGATAAAAAAAGCCTATGAGCCCGCTGAATTCCATAAAGCCCAAAGGCAAGCAGCTTTTTTATAAAGGGGATTCGTACGTCATAATAGTATGAAGTATCAGAATCAGCCCATCCGGCATTTTTCCAATGGTCACTATCGAATTTTAGCTCTTTTGAATCACGGGAGAAGATTATTTTTTGATAGTTATTACCAATAAGCTCAAAAAATCCAGGCTTTATGATAGTCTTCTGATTAATATGTTCAATCAGCCTCAGACATCTCTCTTATTGTCTTTTCTATTTTTGAAACATGATTATAACCGGTGCCTTTTTTCCTTTGACTACCCATTAGTGCTAAAATCTTCATATTGCTTCACCTCCCTTTCACGCAGTCATTCCATTTAAAAGCAGTAGGGACGGTTTTGCTTAATATCAAAGCAAAAAGAACTGTCCCTGCTGCTTTTTCTTCTTTACTGCTTTATTCCAATATCTGTACAGTTCCCTGCCCGCCGTCAACTAGAACTTTATCTCCTGTCTTCAACCTTGTAGTTGCATTTGTGCACCCCACTACAGCAGGTATACCAAGCTCCCTTGCGACTATAGCAGCATGGGATAACGGAGCTCCTATATCGGTAATGATTGCTGCAGCTTTAGGGAAAATGGGTGTCCATCCTATATTGGTAGTTGCTGCAACGAGTATTTCACCCGGCTGAAGTTTTTCTCCTTCTTCCGGATTTGCCAGAATGCGCACAATTCCTTCTATCCTGCCTGCAGCTCCGGCACAACCATTGAGGATTTGCGAGTCAGGTAATTCTGCAGGCGGCATTGTGGCATCATAGTAGTCAAGCCTTCTGTTGGGGTCCTTTGCCCACTCGGCCGGATTGAACCGCCCCCTGATAATTGACGGAAAGGGCGGCATTGCTTTATACTTCTCGTAGTTCTCTTTTCTTGCGGGAATAAACTCAACTTTAGCATTTCTTCCTGAAAGAATGTCCTCAACTTCATTAATATAGAGGAAGAATATATCATTTCCTATACCGGTAAGTTTTCCTGCCTTAAGAGCAAAAGCCCTGACTACCCTGAACACCCTAACAAATTCTGAACGGGCTTCTTCTCTAAGTTGGGCAGCTTCAGCCGCTTTTTCCATTTGCTTATCCAGCCATTTTACTTTATCGGGGAATTTCTCTTCAAACCGCTTTCCGGCGGCCTCACATTTTGTATGCTGCTTGTTTAAAAGCTCCTCAACATCAATAGCTGACTTTTTGAATTCTTCTATCTGCTTTTCGAGCCAATTTACATCTTCCATAGGATCCGGTATGGATAACTCATACTCATGGGGTCCCCTGTGGCCGTACTGTACCAGGTATTCCTCCCGGCTCATCTCATTCTTGATGACCTTGGAAATACCTATCACCGGTCCGAGACTTGCCAGCCCGGAGCCTCTCCTGAGATTGGAAAGAAGGGTGTTGGCATCTTCAGTTCCTACTAATTCCGTAAGCTTTTTATCCAATACTGTAATGTTCATAAGTTTAATTGCCGCAATAGAACCTGCATTCAACCCTTCTAAAAAGTAGGGCTGCAGTTTTTCCTTCCATAAGGTCAGCAGTTCTTCCTTGGTCTTAGCTTTTTCAATATGCTCCCGCATTCCCCTGCACCAATCTGGTGTCACTTTCAGGAATTCAGACAAGTTTTTTGCAGTTTTATGTGATTGCTTTGCTATACGCATTACGATTGGCAGCATCACCTTTAGCACCCCTAAGCGGGAAAAAGGATAAAGGGGCATATGCATTCCTTCCGGCAGCTCTCCGTATAAATCTCCGAGCAGCTTTAGTGCACTTCTGGCATCCTTGCCGGTTACAGCAGCTATAGCGGATACTCTCTTGCTGATGTTCATATAAGGTCTTCCGCAGATATTGCCGGAAAACACATAATATCCGGGGATAAAATTCATTGCATCATCCAGCAGCCTTGCTATACTCCAGGAAAACGGAGGATAAACATCGGGTATTGCTTCTGCAACATTGGTATTGGTCCAGAGCTCATCGCCTATCAGAGAATAATTGATTTCATAGGTGTCCAGGTTGCCTGCCGACAATGTTGTTACCGGCCTTGATTGCAGAAGGTATAGTTTTCCATCCGCCACAGCCCATTCGATATCCTGAGGTTTGCTTAACTCCTTCTCAAGCTTTGCGGCATATTGATAAAGCTTTGCGGCATATTTCTCGAACTCAGCGGGGCCTTCATATTTCCCTTTAGGCCTTGTCAACTTGAAATCATAGGCATTTGCTTCTCCTGATACCAGCTGTTCACCCAAGCCATGGACATAGTTGCCGATCATGCTTTGATAGCTGCCTGTGATGGGGTCAGCTGTAAACAGTACACCTGATATTTTGGATTGTACCATCAGCTGGATCACTACGGCGATCTGATGGAACTGCTCCATACCCTGGACAGAGCTGTATGCTTTTACTCTCTCTGATTCTCTTGATTTAAATACGGTATAAATTGCATTCAGAATTTCTTCGTCTGTTTCCATGTTGAGAACCGTTTCAAATTCTCCCGCAAAGGAGGCCTGCGCCGAATCCTCGCTTAGTGCGGATGACCTCACAGCAAACTGTGCTCCGGCCTTGCTCTTTCTTATTGCATCCAGAGATTCTTTTATTTCCTTCCAGGCTTCCTTATCCAGTTTTTCTCCTTGAAATGCTGAAGGCAGAACAACAAAGCCCTCCGGCACAGGATACCCGCTCTGATACATCCTTGCCAGCATCCCGCCTTTTCCGCCTGCTGAAGACTGCAGTTCAGGAGTCAGATCATTAAAATGCCTAATCATACTTAACATAAAATCATCTCCTTAACCTTATTCATTGACCGAATATCCCGATATGTTCATTTCCAATTCCTAGAGCTCTGGTCATTATTGCCTCAAGAGAAGCTTTATACCTCTTTGACTTGACTTTATCCTCAACATACTCGCTGAAGAATACGCTCTGTGGTACGGAAGTCACTGCCCTCAGCAATATATCTGCTGCTTCGAGGGGGAATTCCACCTTGAAAATTCCTTCTCCTACTCCCTGCTCAATAATTCGTGCAAAGGGTTCAACATACTTATGAGTTATCGTCAGAGTGAATTTATAGAAAGTAAAATCTGACTCCATTAGCATATGCATATATTTTAATAGTTCTATTTTTGACTTTTGTGAAGCTGTCTTTTTTTCCATAAATCGTTTCAGTTTCTCCAAAGCGTTAAGTCTTTTATCTTCAATTAGAGGTTCAAGCTCCTTCAAAAGATTGTCTGCAAAATTGCTGATGCTTTCTGCCAGCACCTCATCCTTGGATTTAAAATAATGATAGAAACCACCCTTTGAGAGTCCTGAAGCATTTAAAATATCATCCACACTTGTTTCTTCATAGCCTTTTTCCAGAAACAGCTTCTCTGCTATCTCTACCAGCTCATCCTTTTTGGCATTATGGTTTTTTGCCGTCTTAGCCATATTCACACCTCCCATAAACCGACCGACGTCGGTATGTTTTTAGTATATTTTATTATGCCTATTTTGTCAAGCATGCTTGCAAAAAGCATTGGGGACAGTTCTTTAAACTGTCCCCAATGCTTTTTTTATTGTTATTCCGCCTGCTGTACTTCATTTAACCGGTATTCCATCGTACCCATTTCCTTTCTTACCAATATGAAGGTAATGATAGTAGAGAAAAAGTCGGCTATCGGCACAGACATCCAGATGCCCGAAAGTCCCAGCCCGAAGATCCTCGGCAGGATCAGAACCAGAGGAATCAGAAAAAGCACTTGCCTTGAAAGAGTCAGTAAAAGTGACGGTCGTGCCTTTCCTATGGATTGGAATAATGCCGCTCCGATAATCTGCACTCCTACGATCGGTATCAATGAAATAACTATTCTTAAAGCGTAAACTCCATTCCGGATCAATTCAGGATCATCATCAAATATACCTATTATCTGTCCCGGAAAAAGCTCCCCGGCCAAAGCAGTTATTGATGCATATATGGTTGTAATTATTATCGACAGCTTCACTACTTCCTTCACCCTGTCAAATCTCTTAGCCCCGTAATTAAAGCCTGCAATTGGCTGCATCCCCTGGACGACGCCGAACATCGGCATAAACAGGAACATTGTCACACGGTTTATTACTCCATATATAGAAATCGCCAGTTCTCCTCCGTAAAATGCAAGAGAATTGTTCATGATTATCGCAATGACACTCCCTGATGCCTGCCTCGCAAAAGAGGGAAACCCAACTGTAACGATCTCGTATATTATCGGCCAATTCGGCTTCAAATGATGGAGCTTTACCTTTAAGCTGCTGTTTCCTCCATAAATATAAAACAATACATAGGTTACCGATGCTGCCTGCGACAGGATCGTGGCTAGAGCAGCCCCCCGTATTCCCATATCAAGCGGGAATATAAATATATAGTCTAATATGATATTCAAAATAGTACCGATCAACATAGAAAACATGGCGGCTTTTGCATTTCCTTCCGCACGTATCAGGTTATTTCCGGAAACTGCAAATGGGAAATAAATGCTTCCGATCAAAATGACCTGCAGATACTCTTTCGCATAGGGCAGCAGTATATCAGTAGCGCCAAAAATCCTGAGCAGAGGATCAATAAAAGTCAGCCCCAGAATGCATATGATAATTCCCAGGATACCGACCGACAAAAACGAGTTTCCTGCCGCATGGTCCGCCTTTTCAACATCTTTGGCACCAAGGCTCCGCGAAATAACAGATGCAGCTCCGATCCCTATCATCTGTGCAATAGCCATTATCATCATCTGAACCGGAAATGCAATGGTCAATCCCCCTATGGCAATATATCCGATGCCCTGCCCGATGAAAATCGTGTCTACGATATTGTACAATGCATTCACAAGCATTGCTATGGTAGCCGGCAAGGATAAGTTCATCAGCAGCCTGGTTATTTTTTCATTTTCTAGTTTATAGCTTCTATCACTCATATTAACCCCTTTCCAAATTTCATTACTACAGCGTTTTATTCTATCAATCCTGCTTTATATGAAGCATTGTACTGTTAGCCATTATAACAGTATATGCACGACTCCCTGTCCGCCATCAACAAGAACTCTATCTCCGGTCTTAAGTTTTACAGTGGCATTCCCGCATCCCACAACAGCAGGGATGCCGAGTTCTCTCGCTACTATGGCAGCATGGGACAGCGGCGCACCTACATCTGTGATTATGGCTGCAGCCTTCGGGAAAAGTGGTGTCCATCCTACATTTGTGGTTGTTGCCACTAATATTTCACCCGGCTGAAGCTTTTCTCCCTCCTCAGGGTTTGTAAGCAAACGGACAATACCTTCCACCCTGCCTGCTGCACCTGCAAAGCCTTTTAAAGCTTCAGAATCAGATGCAACCGCAATTGGCATAGTTGAATCATAGAAGTCCATTCTTCTATTGGGATCCTTCACCCATTCGAAAGGATTGAAGTGTCCTCGGATAACTGACGGATATGCCGGTAATGCCTTATATTTCTCATAATTTACCTTTCTTTCAGGGATATGCTTTACTGTTGAAGCTTCTCCGGAAAGTAGATTCAGAACTTCATTTACATAATGGAAGAATACATCCTCTCCTACGCCCGTAAATTCTCCTGCTCTTAAAGAAAACGTGCGAATGACTCTGAACACCCTTGTAAACTCTGAACGGGCTGCTTCTCTGATACGGGCAGCCTCAGATGCTTTTGCCGTCTGCTTTTCAAGCCATTTTACCTTGCCGGGGAAACGCTCCTTAAACCGTTTCCATGCAGCTTCATATTGAGCATACTGCTTCTTCAGAAGTCCTTCCACATCTGTATCAGATTTTACAAATTCCTCTATTTGTTTCTCCAGCCAATTTTCATCCTCAGAAGGATCAGCCATTGATAACTCAAATTCGTGGGGTCCCCGATGCCCATACTGCATCAGATACTCCTCTCGGCTCATTCCGCCCTTGATAACCTTTGCTATGCCTACAACAGGCCCAAGGCTTGCCAGTTCTGAGCTTCCCCTCAGGTTGGAAAGAAGCGCATTCGCATCTTCAGCGTCTACAAGCTTTTCAAGCTTCTTGCTTAATGTCATGGCAATTACAGTTTTGCTGCCGCCTGTCAGCAGCTCCCACCACGCCTTGATGAGATATGGCTGAAGCTCATCCTTCCATAATGACAGCAATTCTTCTCTTGTCTGTATCTCTTTAATATGCGATCTCATCCTCCTGCACCATTCCGGCGTGTCCTTGATATATTGCTGCATGTTTTTGGAGGCTTCCTTGTAATTCCTGATATAATATTTTATTCTCGGCATCATCGCCTTTATCAGATCCCACCGTGAAAAAGGGTGGACAGGTATGCTCAATCCCTCAGGCATTTGTCCGAATACTTCAGCAAGTATTTTTTGACCTAGCTTCATATTAGGACCATATAGTGCCGTAATGGCTGATAATCTTTGGCTGATATTCGAGTAAATCCTTCCGCAGATATTGCCTGACCATAAATAATACCCGTGAATAAAAGAGGATTCAATGTCCAGGTCTCTTACTATACTCCAGGTAAGCGGTGTAATAACATCAGGAATTGCCTCTCCAACATTGGTATTTACCCAAAGGGCGTCACCGGCTAAGCTTTCGTTTATTTCATAAGTGTCCAGATTACCCGGTGTCACTGTTGTGATCGGTCTTGCCTGTAGAATGTACAGCTTCCCTCCTGCCATAGCCCACTCAATGTCCTGGGGACTTCCTAATTCCTTTTCAAGCTTTGAGGCATATTGATACAGCTTCCCGGCATATTTCTTAAACTGATCCGGACCTTCATATTTACCTTTCGGCCTTATCAACTTAAAGTCATAGGCATTGGCTTCCCCGGATACAAGCTGCTCGCCCAATCCATGGACATAATTGCCTATCATACTTTTGTAGCTGCTTGTGATAGGATCAGCAGTAAACAGCACACCTGAAATTTCAGACCGGACCATCAGCTGAACCACCACCGCTATCTGCTGGGACTGCTCCATGCCGTGTACGGCGCTGTATACTTTTACCCTCTCCGACTCTCTTGATTTGAAGACGGTATAAATTGCTTTCTGAATTTCTTCGTCTGATTCAATGCTGAGAACGGTTTCAAATTCTCCGGCAAAGGAAGCTTGCGCCGAATCTTCGCTTAAAGCAGAGGATCTTACTGCAAACTGTGCTCCATTGCGGGTTTTCCTTATCTCATTTAAATAAGCCAGTATGTCCCCCCATGCCTCATTATCCAGTTTGCCTCCCTGAAAAGCCGACGGCAAAACAACAAAACCTTCCGGTACCGGATATCCGCCTTGAAACATTTTAGCCAGCATGCCGCCTTTACCGCCAGCGAAGGCTTGAAGCTCAGGAGTCAGTTCTTTGAAGCTTTTTACCATATTTACCATAATAAACACTCCTTTACTTTTCAATTCCATATCGGATCATTGCGAAAAAACTATTCCGTTCTTTAATAAAGCGTTTTAAATATTCATCATCCAGGTTATACTCATTCATCCAATCAGAAAAATATTTCTTTTCAAAATAATCCATTATGAGCATAACTAACTCATATGCCTGTGCACGGTTCACACCTTCCCTGAGAGGGACTTTTTCAAACAACTGCTCCCATACTTCATCTTTATTGGCTATCATTGCTCCGTATTTTTCTTCGATCTCCGCTTTTAATTCCTCCGGTGTCGCATAAAAGGCTTCCTTTGCAAGCTTGTAAACATCAGGATTGCGCTTGTAATATTCAAATTTGATAATGCTGAATTTTTCCCTGGCTTCAAAAAAATCCCGTGCTTCCGGCAGGACATCGACTCCCAGTTCCATCCTGCCTTTTTCAAAGCACTGATCCAATATATTCAGGTATAACTCTTTTTTACTTTTGAAATGATGAAAGATCAATGCCTTGGATATGCCGGCCGCTTCCGCCAGCATTGCGACAGAGGTGTTCTCATATCCATAACGGGCGAAAACACTCAGACAGGCATCTAATATTTTCTCCTTATCATAAAGCTGTAAAGGCATATATATTACCACCTTCCCATTCATACTGACCTATCGGTTAGTATGAATATATCATATGCTGACCTGCCGGTCAATATATTTTACTCCTATTTTATGATACAAAAAAGGATTTATTAATGTATTTATTGAATATAAGTAGTGATTCTTATGACTTATTTATGGAAAAGAGGTTTATTAAATGTGTACAAGCTTTGCAGCATATTTGGGAAAACCGTTATACGGCATGAATTTTGATTTTCAGGAAAGGGAGATACAGTTCAGGCTAGAAAGCAACCGGGACGTTTCCGCTCTGTTGATCAGCTTCAGGGAAAAGGATGAGTATTTATATATTGCAGGTGTGAACAATAACGGAGTGTTTTTTAATTTTCAGATTGAGGAGCCGATAACGGACAGGACTGTCTTAGAATCCAGGAATAATATTGATATAGGTACAATATTTGAAAAAACAATGAACTCAGCAAAAGACCTGGACAATATCCAGGGAATAATTCAGAACAACAGAATTACTGTGGAGGGGCCCTTAACCCTGCATAGTTTATTGGCCGACAGTAAAGGAAATGCATTTGTACTGGAAACTGACGGCCACAAAAATTATATATGTGAAGGTACAAAGGATTTTATTGTTATGACCAATTTCCCGAATAGAGATCTGGCAGCCAAGCCTTTTCACGAAATATGCGGTGCCGGATTGGACCGCTATAAGCTGGCATATAATTATATTCAAGCTAACAAGGACGCATTTGATTTGCCCCATGCCTTTGAAATACTGAAAATGACAGCACAGAATAAAGAACACTGCAAAACAATATGTTCTATGGTTTTTACACCGGACACAAATGAAGTATACTTTTCACTAAACAGTGACCATAACAGAATATGGAAAATCTCTATAGAAAAAATGATACTTAAAACATACAAGGGTTTTAAAGACACTAAAATATTAAACATGAACTGCGGAAGGGGAATATTATCATCAGAACTGCATCGTTTATCTTTTTAATGCAATTCTTAATATATGCATCCTTCAGAGGTACCCCATCATACCACATCTTATGAAAGCGTCGAGTGTTTCCAAAGTAATGCACTTTTATTAATATTTCAGGCCTGTATTCAAAATGCATCATATCAAAGTGCCCCCATTTGCCTCCCCAAATAAAGCTGTTCCTTTCAAAAAGCTCAACAAGCTCAGCAGGATAAGATGAAAGCCTGTTTTGCCCTTCTTCCCTGGATGCCCACCGCCAATAATCCCTTTTATCCTGTACCAGGTCTATGGCTATTCCGTAGGAATGAAGGCTCAGACGGTCTGTACCTGCAATATTCCGGTAATTATAGGTGCTGCCGCACGGATATACATAGTCTCTGATATCCTGTCTCTTTTCAACCAGTATATCCAGCTCCTTCATAACATTTTCCAAGGCTTCCGCCGCCCGATTGTTTTTGTTGAACCGTAAGGTCCTGTCTCCCGCTTTGACATTTGTAAGATTATTTTCAATCTCCTCCCGGGATGTGCCGTAAACCTCATCCAGCAGGCTATATATCCTGGCCCGCCCCGGATCATGTTTTATATGCGAAAGCTTTTTTACAGGCCCGGTAGGGTAAGCTTGTTCCATCATGTCCTGCAAATCCGGATCAGCTATTTTAGCCTCAATACTTTTTGTTCTCTTATCATCATATAGAATTTTATTTCCAAATTTCATCACTATGTATACCCGTCCATTGGATCGCTCCACATTTTTTATGTGATCGGGATATGCCAGCATCAAGCATAAAAGATCCTGCTTCATTGTGATTTCATACAACGAAGAAGCCGGCCTGACAAAACGGAAGCTTTGCTGCGGATTGCCTATTGCATATACAAATGCAATAACCAAAAAAAATATCAGGAGCAAATAACTGGTTCTTTTCTTTCTCCCTTCCAGTCTATATGAAATAAATAGCAGCCTGAATATTATAAACATCGATAATGCTCCGAATAACGGATAAAAGAAGCTTATTAGCCCCTTGAACTCCATGAAGGCCAGTGGCAAGCAACTGATAACGGTAATAAAACAGGTACACGGATATGTCAGATGTTTGTTTCCGCTTAGTCTTTTGGCTATGCTGAAAGTATTTGATACGGCAGTCGAAAAAATTTCACACCATACGCAGAGGTTCACCACACTCTTAACTACGTTTCCCAAACCTGCAGTTATGTAGCCCATGGGTATTGAATATTCAAACACTTGAGGACTTTTAAGAGTCAGGCTTATGTTCAGCATCAAGGACAAGAGCATTAGACCCATAGCCCCGAAGAAAACCCCGGCCTTTAAAACAGATATGTTTTTTATTTTCTCGGGTATGGCTGTCAAGACGCCTATAGAAAGGAAGGTATTATAGCAGCAATAAAAAAGGAAGAAGACTAAAGGCTTAAAGAAGCTTCCGTCATAGTTCCCCGAAAGCTTTAAACCGATACTTCCGATATCGCAATTAAAAACAGTTGCAGCAAGTACTGCCACAATTACAGTGAAAAGCACGGGTACTATGATTGAATTGATCCTCAGTATTCCGGTCAGAGCCTGGAGTATAACAACCAATGTCAATAATGCCATAATGACTATCCCCCATATCCTGGAAAGGCCCAGGCTCTCCTGGAAAAGTGCTCCGCTTCCTGAAAACATGATGGAGGTCCCAATGAACAGAAAAACCGTCACAAGGATATCAAACACAAATCCGGTTTTATTTCCGGCGACATGGTATATAAAATCTTTATAGTTGTATGTGCTGTAAGATACTGCGGTCTTCATAACAGCGGCAGCTATAATATAAAAGAGCATTCCTGATAGTATTAGGGTCACCATCCCTATTTTTCCAAAACAAGTGAAGAACTGCATGATTTCCTGGCCGGTGGCAAAACCGGCGCCGACTACGGTACCTATGAACACCGCGCCGATCCGGAGTGAAGGCTTGATTTGACGCATAGTATACAATCTCCTTTATTAGAATGATTATATCTATACTTATTTTAGCCGTCCCCGTCCTATGAAAAAATCTGGAAATACAAGGGGTGCACTTCAAACCGCCACCCCTGTCCCCGGAACCTATATTATATTATTATCCTTCAATATGGCATCAATTGCGTCAGCTGCTGCCATCTCTCCTTCACCTTCAATAATAATCGAAAATTTGCTTCCTGAGCGTATACCTAACGCCATTATCCCCATTATCGATTTCAGGTTTGCAGTCTTCTCACCGTACTGAATACTTATACTTGCAGGATATTTAGCTGCTTCTCTTGACAATAAGGATGCCGGCCTTGCATGCAATCCGGCAGGATCATTTATGCTATACTCCAATTTCTTCATTTTATCTCCTTCTATATATTTCGCGAAATACATTTTACACTGCATATTCAAATTTCGCGAAATATTACCTTGATAGTTATTGAATTCGCGCTTTACCCTAATGTAAATACTTTTGCGCGTTCAATATACTTCAAATACAATATTATCTTGCATTTTCTTCAGCCTTTTTTACTAATTCATAAACCGCTTCATCTGAATCCTGCATCAATGCCTGATCACATAATTTTACCGTTTCTTCATACTTCAGCCTGCTTATCAACTGTCTGGCAGGCAAAATGCTTGATGCACTCATACTAAGCTCATCAATTCCTAATCCAATTAATAATGGGATTGCAATTTCATCTCCTGCCATTTCCCCACATATTCCCGTCCATTTTCCCTCCTTATGAGACGCATCTGTTACCATTTTGATCAGTCTAAGCAGGGATGGGTTGTAGGGTTGGTAAAGATATGACACCTTCTCATTCATTCTATCTGCCGCAAAAGTATATTGAATAAGATCGTTTGTTCCTATTGAAAAAAAATCCACTTCTTTTGCAAATTGATCAGCAAGCACTACTGCTGCCGGTATCTCGACCATTATTCCGACCTCTATATCATCACTTACGCCGATACCTTCCGATACTAATTCTTTTTTGCACTCTTGCAATAGTCCTTTTGCCTTTCTGAATTCTGATAAAGTAGCTATCATCGGAAACATTATTTTCAATTTGCCATACATACTTGCCCTTAGTAACGACCGAAGCTGTGTTCTGAATAAGTCCGTTTTCTCAAGACAAAGCCTGACTGCCCTAAATCCCAGAAACGGATTGAGTTCCGGAGGCATTTCCATGTATGGTAATTTCTTGTCCCCGCCTATATCCAATGTTCTGATTATAACTGCTTTACCATCCAAACCTTCAAGTACAGCTTTATATGCTTGAAATTGCTCTTCTTCGGTAGGTAGTCTCTTATTATTCATATATAGAAACTCTGTACGGTATAATCCTATTCCTTCTCCTCCATTATCTATAACACCCTGTAAATCATCAGGGGAACCGATATTACCGGCAAGCTCAATGCGATGTCCATCTTGTGTTGTTGACGGTTCACTCTTAAACCTTGCCCATTCTATTCTTTCTGCTTCATATTGCTTTTGCCTTTTAGTAAACGCTTCGATTATTTCTTGACTGGGGTTAACGATCACTTCTCCAGTTATTCCGTCAAGAATGATTAAATCACCATTCTTGCAGTGTGAAAGGATTGTATCTGCTCCTACTACAGCCGGAATCCCCAGTGTCCTTGCCATTATTGCGCTATGGCTTGTCCTTCCGCCGGTCTTTGTGATAAATCCTTTTACATAAGCTTTATCCAGTTGTGCTGTATCTGATGGCGTCAGATCTTCTGCTATTATGATAACTTCTTTGTCAATTAATTCAAGGCTATTTGTCTTAACTCCCAGAAGGTGCGCTGTTACTCGTCTCGACACATCTCTTATGTCAGCGGCTCTCTCTTTAAAATAACAATCATCCATCGATTCAAATATTATAGCATAAGATTCTGCTACTTTACTGAATGTACTTGCTGCATTAGCTCTCTCTCTACTTACAATATCTTCAGTCTGACTAAGCAGTTCCGGATCTTTTAAAATTTCTATATGAGCATCAAATATTGCTGCATTATCTTCGTCCACAGCTAACTTTGTTTTATCACGGATTATTTCCAGCTCTTTTTTGCTCAGCTCAAGCGCTTTTCTGAATTCTTGTATTTCAGACACAGGGTCTTCTATTTTGTCCTGTGTAATTGCGAACTCAACCGCTTCTATTATATATGCCGGTGCTATAGCTATACCAGCACTCGCACTTATACCTGCCAGCTTCATTTTATTTACCTCTCAAATTAACTGTAATCATTCAACAAGCCTTCTATATCCTCAATACTTCTTGCACCGACCAATCTTTCCAATGCCTTTTCATCCTGTAGAATATTAGACAGTTCAACAAGCATCTCCAGATGTGAGTTATGATCTTTTCCGGCAAATGCCATTACAATTTTTACAGGATCATTCGTCTCATGACCGAATTCAATGGGAGCTTCCAGTATTGCCAGGCTTATACCCGGCTTAATCGTACCGGACTCGGGCCTGGCATGCGCGAAGGCGACGCCCGGACAAAGTACTATATACGGTCCCATTTCGGAAACTACATCAATCATGGCCTGTACATATTCAGCCTTGACATTGCCGTTATCAACCAGCAATTTACCTGCAATCTCTATCGCATTTTCCCAGTCTTTAGGTCTAGCGTTACTTATCATGTATTCTTTTGTCAGCATTTGTTTCAACATATTCAAACATCCCATCTTATGTATATTTGGTTATCCATGGCACTATCAGGAGTGCAAATCGCAAATCAGTTTTTCAGTTATTTGTCTGAGCAAATCAAATTTATTCTCCGTGATTAATTCCTTTCTTACCAGATTCGATCCTATTCCTACAGCATAAGCCCCGCTTGAAATGTACTCCTTGGCATTCTCTACAGTAATACCGCCTACAGGAATAATATTCACATGATTCAATGGTCCCTTTATATCCTTGATATAGCCTGCTCCAAGGCTCCTGATAGGAAAAACTTTAACCACCCTGGCTCCAGCCTCATAAGCCAGTAATATTTCAGTCGGTGTAAAAACTCCAGGTATAGCAAGCTTATCATACCTATTGAAAATCTCAATTACTTTTAAAGATAACGTAGGTGAAAGAGCGAAATCCGCACCGGATAATATGGCAAGTCTCGCAGATTCAGGATCCAATACTGTACCGGCGCCAACCACCATTTTTTCCTTATATTCCCTTTTTATCATTTCAATTATTTTTAAAGCATTATCAGTATTTAATGCAACTTCTATACTTCTGATTCCACCATCATATAACGCTTCAACAGTATCCAAAATTTTATCTTTTTCTATATCTCTGATAATAGCTATAACCTTTGAATCTCCTATTACTTTCAAGGTATCTGCTAACATATGTTCACATCCTTCATAATAATTCGCAAATCCTATTTTACATCTTCTTTAATCTTTATTAGTTTATCAGAAAGAATTTCTATTACTGCATCCCTTATTTTGCAGCCATTGTTTAAATTAGCTTTTGAAGGCTCTCCATTTATACCTCCTGAATCAGGCATTGTTTCATACCTGGATCTCTCCTTATGCCATGTCTTAGCCACGCTAAAATCCTTTACTCTGGACATATGTACCATTGCTCCTATAGCAAGGGCTACTTCTGTTTCTCCCTTGTCAGCATGATGTATGCCTTGAATACCTGCCGCTTCCCACCAATTCCAATATACCGGTTTGAAACCCTTATATTTCTCCCAAACTTCGTAGAATGCCAACTCACAAGGCATTTTATTCGCTCCATGCCCGCTTAATATTATGATTTTTTCAAACCCATGGTAGCAGAACATTTCACAAATATCTCTGATCAATAAAGTTAATGTGCGTGGTGTAATTCCAATTGTCCCCGGATACTCTCTGTTGGCATCCGCAAAACCATAACTGATTAGAGGAGCTAATATTACATTAGCCTTTTCTGAAATTTTCCTTGAAAAATAATCCGCGGAATCATTATCAAAGCTTACTGTCATATGTGGCCCATGGGATTCAATCAAGCCGATAGGTATAATCACAGGCAGGTTTCTATCTAACTCCAATATTTCATCACTTGTTAAATTATTCCAAACTATCACAGCTTAACCTCCTAAAAATTCTATTTGATTGATTATTGTGCTGCCCATCCTCCATCAATTATCAATGTATGACCTGTTACAAATGCAGACTCGTCACTGGCCAGGTAAAGCGCTCCTTTAGCAACATCTTCAACCGTTATGTTTCCCTTCATCAATTGCTTGCTATAAACGAATTCCATAGTTTCTTCATTCTTTGCTACTCTTTCTGTCGCATTTGTAACGACAAACCCAGGTGCTACAACATTTACTCTGATATTATATTTTCCATAATATGCTGCCATAGATCTGGTTAGTTGAATTATCGCAGCTTTAGTCATCTGATACACATGACTGTTGAAATAGTCATGACATCCTACCAGTCCAAGAACCGAGGACATGTTGATAATAATACCTTCATTTTTATTCAGGAACTCTTGAAGTGCATACTTACTGCATGTAAAGGTTCCCTTCAGATTAGTATCCAATATCTTGTCCAAAGCAGAAGGCTCACAGCTGTGGGTAGGACCGTCTCCATATCTTCTTCCGGTAATGCCTGCATTATTGACCAATATATCAAAAGTACCATACTGTTCGATTGTCTTCCTGAATATCTTTTGTACATCCTCGTTGTTTGATATGTCTGCGTTTATAAAAATTGCATTTCCGCCATTATTATTTATCTCTTGAGTTACTCTTTCGAGTTCTTTCAAACGTCTCCCGACAATTGCAACTTGTGCGCCCTCTTTTGCGAACAGCTTCGCAATTGCCTCGCCAATACCGCTTGAACCACCTGTTATTATTGCCACTTTATTTTCTAATCGCATTTTGTGTTCTCCTCATATCTGACTGTAATATACCGCCAATAATACAAATACCCAGAAAAGCACTTCTACTATTCCGGGTATTTAGTAACATTAGCACATTCTATAAAGCTACACCCATTAGTCCACCGATAAATTTGATCAAATAGAGTATCGGTGAAAGAAGTACCAGATCTGCTCCTCCAAATACAAGCCCTGACCCCTGGAAACCTGTCTGCAAATAATATAGAGGTATTGCACCCAGATGAGTAATTAATCCCATTAGTGCACCACCAGCAACAGCACCCTTCCATCCGCCGAATCGATCTCCAAATACGCCTGCCAATGCCCCTTCAAAGAAAACGAATATTGGACCCGGTACAACAACGATCGGAGCTTTAATTGCAACCAGTATTACAGTAATTAGTATTGCTACTGCTGCGTCACTCAAAAACCCCATAATAGTAGCTACCGGAGCATAAGGGAAGAATAAAGGTGAGTCTAGAGCAGGTGTTGCTCCTGGAATAACTCTTTCGGAAATTCCCTTGAAGGCAGGTATTATAGCACTAAGGAACAAACGCACTCCATAAAGCACTACCATAACTCCTGCTGCAAAAGTTATGCCTTGAATAATAAGCCATTTGATCCAGAAGGAATTTCCGGACAATTTGGATGTTACTTCAGGACCAACAAACAGCCCTATAACAATATACATGACCGGCATTAAGACAGATAATAATATTGAATAATCGCTGAATACGGATAATAGTCCCGGCAGTTCAATATCCTCACAGCGTTTGGTTCCTTTGAACAGCTTACCGACCCAACTACCACCGACTATATTAAATGTCTGCATATGACCCAGCGTAAATTCACCTTCAGTAATGTCCTGAGTGTAAGGCTTTGCCCAAGCAGGCAATACAGTAAATACAATACCGGTAAAAATTCCTGACAATATTATTAACCATGTGTTGTTGATTGTCAGAGTAGATGTGAATATGATGACAAACCAGGCTGCCATGTTTATCATAACATGTCCTGTTAAAAAGACATTTTTGAATCTCTCATTTTTCACTATTTTTACTAAAAATATGTGAATAAAGAAACCAAGAGCCAGTGTTAAACTCACTACTTGCGGAAAATCTCTCAATACTATACCAAGGGGTCCGAAGTTATCAGGCATTATGCCTACAACACCAACACTCTTACTTAACAGGTCAGTAATAGGCAATAAAGATCCTAAAAAGACATTCATTCCTGCATTTAGTATCAGTATCCCGATTATTGTTTTAGCCGTCCCTGTTATTACATCTTGTGCGTCTTTTTTCTGTAATAGAAGACCGGTTAATGCTATAAGTCCTAAGAATATAGGTGCCTCACCAAAGATTTGGTTTACAATGAAATTAAGAACATCCATAATACCCTCCTATAATTCATGAAAATTAACTTTGATCATTTTAATTCCTCAAGTACAGGTAATAGTATGTTTCTAAGCTCTTCCTTTTTTGCGAAGTTGTCGATTACAACCATTTTTATACCAATACCTTTTAAAACCTTTGAAATACCTGTTGTAGTAACAATCAAATCCGCCTTTTGTCCCTTCACACTTCCTGCATCTATCGGTTCTGTATTGGCTTTAAGTCCAATCTCCTGACATAACTTATCCACCTGCATTTTTGCCATCATGCTTGTCCCCAGCCCGATTCCACATACGCATAGTATTCTAACCATTTCTTCCCTCCTTTCTCATAATTTTTTCCCGCTTAATATTATTGCTTTGTCTATAACTAATTGAATACAGTGATACCTGTTTACCTGCTTGCTTATGCAGTTTGAGGCTCAGCATCAATCCATACTTAATATTGCACCCTGTTCGATAAGCTTATTCTGAAGCTCTTTCACACTCAAATATCTGGGCAGAATTTTGTTTTCCACACATAGGGCTGCTGCAATTCCTGCTGCCTGGCCCAGTGTCATTGTTTGGGCTACACTTCTGCATGAGGCATGGGCGTCATGTGTTGCCGAGAAACATCTGCCCGCAACTAATAACGCTTCTATCTTTTGGGGAATTAATGTTCTAAAGGGTATATCATATGCTTTATCTTTAGCTATAAATTCCCAATTTGTACCTTTCCCTTTGGAATGATCTTCTATAGGAGCCGCACATAACCCGATGGAATCCGGAAACTTTGCTGCTGATAATACATCATCCTTTGTTAATCTGTATTCCCCATATATTCTTCTGGTTTCCCTCACCCCTATTTCCGGACTTATGTATATCAGCTTTGCATCCTCATATCCCGGAACATTATCAATTAAAAACCTGCTATATTCCAGGACCTGCTTTCTTCCTTCAATTTCAGCCGCTGATTTGGAAACAGCGTCACAAGGATCATAACCATTCAGTTTAGTCATTATAGCATGCATTACTCCATTAACAGGCGTTATATGGATAGAGCCTTCTTCTCTGGGTAATATGTATTTACCGGATTTATTAGCCGCTTTCATCAGTTCCACAAGTTCTTTCCGGGATACCTTCAAGGCCTTTTCCGTATTAACATTTCCTAACCTGAATGTTGTAGTTAAGGTTTGAGCAACATCAATTTCCCCGGCTTTCTCAAAAGGAACGCCTGCTTTACAACAGACGTCGGCATCCCCTGATGCATCAATTACAATTTTTGCATTGATCTTGATCAGGCCTTGCTTGGTGTCGATAATGATGCTATTGATTTTATTATCTTCCAGAACTACGTCAGTACAAAAGGAATGAAAAAGTACATTAATTTCACTTTCATTGATCATATCATCATAAACGCATTTCAATACTTCGGAATTGTAAGTAACGACCATACCTGAACCAAATGTATTGGACCTTTCAATAGCAGCTGATTTGGCAATTAGTCTTTCAATAACTGTGGCCGGCAATCCCCCGACTATTATCTTGCTGTCTGCCCCGGGGGCATAAAACCCATTGAACGTGTCCAGCACAGCCGTACTGATTCCGCCGAGAAATCCATTCTTTTCAACAAGTATTACTTTTTTGCCCGTCTTTCCTGCTGCAACAGCAGCTAATATACCGGCTGAACCTGCACCAACAACTGCAATATCCGCTTCAAGCGTTTTTACTATTTGACTGCAATACATTTCCATATAATTTTCCTCCGAAAGATTTCGAAAAATACACAATTCATTATAATGATTTGAGTTATTCTGTTGTATTCATTATAACATTATTATGTTTAAATGTAAATGCATATTTGCTTATATTTATTATTATTACTAAAATATACTATTGCGATTTAGGTTCTATTTTCAGCAAAACTCATTCAATGCATCAGACAGCAGCAATGTTGCCCGGGACAACCGCTTCCTCATTGCTCCCCTGCTTATCCGGAACTTTAAACTTTAGACAATCTTCGTAGGATTTAATCCACAGAAGCATGAATAGTATTTCTGTACTGATATCTATCAGCCCTGGATACAATGTTTACAACCTCAATAGGCGTTCCGTCACTGTTATATGATACGGTAGTGACAACCAGAACCGGAGACCATTCTTCAATCATCAAAACTTCCGATTCATATTCCGTAGCTTCCCTTGCTTCAACTGTTTCTTCAGTGAGTGTAAAGGATATCCTGTATTTTTCGCTGATTGTTTTGTACAGAGACTCATACTTGAGTCCCTCTTCCGCAAGATCTGGCACATAGCTTTCAACCAAATAATTAGTCATGATGCACATCGGCTCATCATTGGCATATCTTATCCTTTTTATCTTAACGACTTTACTCTCGTTATTCAATTTCAGTAACTGTCTTATCTTCTTGGGTGGAGTGATTAAAGAAATTGCAGTATCAACTGTTTTTGGGGTAAGCCCTCTTTTGATCATATCATCTGTCCAGCTTGTTATAGTCATTAAATCGTGAGTTATTTTGGGCTTCTTAACAAAAGTTCCCCTACCCTGCTGTTTTTCCAGCAGTTCCTCTTCTACCAGAGCATTGACAGCTAATCTTACTGTCATCCTGCTAACATTAAACATCTTTTCCAGCTCAGTTTCTGTTGGCAGCGCATCACCTACGTTATAATTATTTTCGATCATCTCCAGCAGCTTGTTTTTTAGTTGATGATATAATGGTATACAACTATTTTTATCTAATTCCATATTAACACCTCGGTTATTTTAATATATAGATTATATCATTATAATGAATATTAGTAAAGACTTTAAAGGGACGGACCTGCTGCCAGCTTCAGCATATCCGTCCCCCCCCCTGTCTTGTCACCGTTTCAAAGTACTCTCCCGCACTTATAATAATCCTTTCTTCTATGTGCCAGAAGAGGAAGCTCTTTTCTTACTTTTTCGACATAATCGAGATCCAGCGTACCTATGCAGATGCCTTCCTTTTCGTCCATCCGCTCAATTACTTCCCCCCATGGAGAAACAATAATGGAGTTTCCGTAGGAAACGTAGCAGGAATCAACCGCTCTTGCAGGTGCGATACCGATAGTATAAGTCTGATTATCTACTGCCCTGCTTCTGAACATCACTTCCCAGTGTGCCGGCCCTGTGGTCATATTGAAGGCCGCAGGCACGATCAGCACCTTGGCCCCTTCATCCACCATGAGCCGTGCCAGTTCAGGGAAGCGGAAATCATAGCATATCGCTAATCCCATCTTCCCAAATTCAGTATCAAATACAGTCACGGCATTTCCCGGCGTCAGGGTCTCAGATTCTTTAAAATACTGCCCTCCCTCAACCGCTATATCGAACAGGTGCATTTTCCTGTGCCTCCCAATTTTGCAGCCCTTACGGTCAAATACATAAGAAGTATTGAATACTCTGCCTCTATCGTCTTTTTCAGGCATTGTTCCTGCAACAAGATAAATCCCGCATTCTTTCGCCAGATCTGAAAGCAGGCTGTAACATTCCCCGCCTTCTTCCTCTGCATAAGCAGGGAAATTCGGAGTTTTGTAGGGGCAGTTGAACATTTCCGGGAGCACTGCAATATCCGCATTCTGCTCTGCTGCTTTCCGTACGAACTCAGAGGCATTTGCAATATTTTTCAGTTTATCCTCTTCCACATGCATTTGAATCATCGCAACCCTTGGTTTATTCACGCAGATCTCCTCCTATCAATATATATCAATTACATATCATATCACACGCTTAATATTCCTATCCGGCTTGATGAATAAAAACTTTAAGTTATATACAGAGTAAGCGGCAATTAGTAATAATGGTACATCGAGAGTTACCTTTAGCATGAATATCCCTGTAGCCCCATAAAAGACTCCCATCAGAGACGTCACTGTATACAGGCCTCTATTTATTTTCGGGTAAACGAGGTTTAGCAATCCCAGAACTACCATCAGCGTTGGACATGGTATGATTCCTGTAGGTGCCAGCAGCAACATAAGAACCGGATGAGTATTTGCAAAATGTGGATACCATAAACCAACCAGTATAATAGCTATACAGGCCAAAGTATTTAGACTAAAAACATCGAATTTAATGTCATTCTCAGCCTTAAATAATTCTATTACTGCAAATACAGACAGAATAGTAAAGGTTAAGAAATTGAACGGATTGCCGTTTAGTATCGAAATAGCAGCAACTGATACTAAAAGCAGAACTATCATGCTATCAAAAGCAATCCTTTTCCATTTGGACCCGGACAAAAAAACCATTGCCAGTACTCCATAAATCAAAATATGCATGATTGCATTCAATAACAAATATTTATTAGCAACCATCGGTAAGAAATTCAATATAACTTCCTTATTCATGATTTTACCCCTTTCTTTAATTAGAAGGTCCAAGATCTCTTGCCATGAAATGATTCCAGCTCTCGTCATTGTTGATATCATACAAAAGCTCCTTTATTGAGGACATTTCCACTTTAGTTATAGCCAGTTGATGTTTGATGATTGACAACCCAATGTACGGTATAGTCTTGTTGTTACTAAAACCTTCAACCATTTTTCCCAACATCAAGGTTTTATTCTCAAGTTTGCTTATTTTTCCATTCAGTATTTCAACAGCTTCTTCCTTCATCAAATGGCAAAGCATTAGACTGGAAATGTTAAATTTTCTGCTGTCCAATTCCGTATTTCCCAGAAATTCTACCAGAGTATCATGCAGAACGTCCTTCCCCTTTTCTGTTATTGAATATGATGTTTTCTCCGGCATATTTCCTTCTTTTATCACCTCTCCGGCAATGTACCCCTTCCTGAATAAATCCCTTATAGTTGCATATACTGATGAAGCAGCAACCGGCAACCACTTCTTTATCTCTATCTTTTCCAATAATTTTTTTACCTCGTACGGGTTAATTGGCTTTTCAGCTACAATCCCCAATATCAAAGCAGAAGAATGAGATAGCATTTTTAATCCTCCCGTTTATTAGTGTGTTTATTCACTAGTGTATTTATTCACTAGTATAGTATGTCATCAATTTATTGTCAATAGGGTATATAAAAAAATAGAAAGAGTAAAATCCTGATGATATTTTACCTCCTTCTATAATTCCGGTTTGGAAGGATTCCCGGGTACCCGCATTAAAGACTGATGGCATTCTGGGCCATCAGCCTTTGTATTATATTAGTATTTCTTCCTCTTTGTATATGTAGTATGCAGCAGTTCATGGGATCTGTGTCCCAGGGGTTTTTCAAGATACTCCCTGTATATGCCTTCAATGTAAGGATTCTCATGGGACTTCCTGAGGGGTTTCCCTTCATCCTCAGCATAGATCGCCTGTATCCTCTTTTTCCTTACTTCATCGGTGGTCATTCTCGGTTGTCCTCCACCGCTTATGCAGCCGCCGGGGCAGCCCATCACCTCAATGAAGTGGTACTGGCTTTCTCCCTTGCCGATTTCATCCATCAATATCGAAGCTCCCTTAAACCCGCTTGTGGTGGCAACCTTTACGGTAACACCGTTTAAGAAGCTCCACTCCTCTCTGGCATCCCGTATCGTCAATTCCGCAGTTTTTATCCTTTCCAGCCCCTGGATAGGTGTGACATGAAGCTTGTCAAAGGGTAGTTCCCTTCCTGTCACGATTTCATACACAGTTCTGAGAGCTGCCTCCATTACACCGCCCGGTGCGCCGAAAATATCGGCCGCTCCCGTGGAAAGCCCCAGAGGATTATCTGTTTTACCCTCTGGAAGTGTTGAAAAGCTGATCCCGGCATCCTTGATCATTTTTGCAAGCTCCCTGGTGGTTATGACAGCATCAACATTCGGAACCCCGTTATTCACCATTTCCGGCCGCGTAATCTCAAATTTCTTTGCAGTACAGGGCATTACAGAAACGACAAACATGTCTTTCGGATCAACATCGATCTTCTCCGCAAAATAGCTTTTGCATAAAGCACCAAGCATCATATGGGGGGATTTACAGGATGATAAATGTTCCAGTTCTTCGGGGAAATAATGCTCAATATACTTTATCCACCCGGGGCTGCAGCTCGTTATCATCGGCAATACCGGAGGACTTCCAGCCGGCTTGAACCCAGTCCTCCCAAGCTGCTCATCGCTGATAACCTTATTTGAATGCAGGAATTTCACAAGCCTCCCGAGAAGCTCCGTTCCTTCTTCCATTATTGTCAGGTCTGCTGCAAAATTAGTATCGAAAACATAGTCGAAGTCCATTTCCTTCAAAGCACTGACCATCTTGCCTGTGACAATGGTCCCCGGCTCATACCCGAATTCTTCTCCCAGGGCGACTCTTATGGCCGGCGCTGTCTGGATTATCACTGCTTTGCGCGGATCCTGCAAGGCATCCCAGACAGCTTTTGTAGAGTCCTTTTCTTTCAATGCGCCTACCGGACATACCGTAGTGCATTGACCGCAGAAGGTACATGACGCCGACCCCAAAGGCAATTCCGGCCCCGGACTTATTTCCGTTGCAAAACCCCTGAATTGGCCATTCAGGATGCCTACACCCTGGACTTCATTGCATATTGTAACGCATCTCCTGCACAGGATGCATTTTGAATTGTCCCTTACTATAGAAGGGGATGTTGTATCAACAGCATTCTTGGAGCTTGCTCCTTCAAACCGGGATTCATCAATCTGTATCAGTTCTCCAAGCTTCTGGAACTCACAGTTCTGATTGCGTGAGCACTGCAGACATTCCTTCGGATGATCCGACAGCATTAATTCATAAAGTACCTTCCTTGCCCTTCTTACCCTGTCTGAATTTGTATGGACGATCATACCTTCGCTTACAGGCGTAATGCAGGAGGCTTGAAGGTTCTTTGCCCCCTCCACTTCAACCGCGCAGATCCTGCAGGAACCGAATTTATGAACACCTTCAAGATAGCACAAACTTGGTATAAGAATATTTTTCTGCTTTGCAGCCTCAAGAATGGTAGTCCCCTCTTGAACACTGATTTTTTTATTATTTATGGTAAGATTAATCATTATTTCACCCCCTTCTACAGCCTTCTGTCACATCTTAAGCATCTCATGGCCTCAGCTATTGCATTCAAGCGGTGGAAGCCCTGTGATACTTCTTCAAAGCTATGCTTTCTTGAATCCATATCGATATAATTCATCTCAAACCGGTCATGCTCAACAAGTTCGTAATCATCAACCGCATCCGGCAGTTCAATAGGTTCACCCTTGTTCAACTGCCCGTTCCCGCCGAGATAACTGTCAATAGAGCTTGCAGCTTTTTTACCGTCTGCAATAGCCCTGATCACTACGTCCGACCCTCTGACAACATCTCCGCCGGCAAACACTCCCGGCATTGAAGTCATAAGGGAATCCTCCTCAACTACGAAAGTACCCATCTTTGTTACTTCCACCTCATCTTTTCTTATAAAAGGCAGATCTGAGTATTGGCTTACTGCAGGAATTACATAGTCTACATCAATAACGAATTCCGAGTCTGCAAGCCTCCCGGGCATTCTCCTCCCGTCGGAGTCAAAGCCGGACAGCTCCATTCCCACGCATTTGACCTGATTTACCTTATCTGTTCCAATAAATTCAACCGGCTCAACAAGCTCATAGACAGTTACTCCTTCCTCTATGGCGTCTGCTATCTCCCTCCTGTCGGCAGGCATATCCTCCATGCCCCTCCTGTACAGCACATAAACCTCGCTTGCTCCCATTCTGACTGCAACTCTTGCAGCATCTATTGCCGTATTTCCGCCTCCGATCACCGCTACTATGCCAAAGAGCTCTACCTTTCTGCCCAGGTTGACGTCTCTCAGGAAGTCCAGGCCGTGATACACTCCCGGCAGCCTTTCTCCCTCAACTCCGACCTTTCTCGAGAATTGAGTCCCTGTCGCAACATATATGGCATCATGCTTTTCTCTTAACTCATCAAAGGTAATATCCTTTCCTATTTCAGTGTCGGTCAGTATTTCGATACCCACCTGCTTTATGGTATCTATTTCTTTTTTCAGCACCTCTTTAGGCAATCTGTATTCAGGGATTCCGAAGCGTAACATACCCCCTGCGGCCGGCTGAGCTTCATAGACTGTTACATTGTAACCCTGCCTTCCCAGATAATAGGCACAGGTCAATCCTGAAGGACCGGCTCCGACTATTCCCACAGATTTGAATTTCTTGGGAAATACCAGGTCTGTAAAGGGTTCATTATGCTTCATCATTTCGTCCGCAGCATACCTTTTCAGATCCGCAATCGCTATAGGATCATCCAGCTGACCCCTCCTGCATTTGCTTTCACACGGGTGGGTGCAGACCCTTCCGCATACTGAAGGGAACGGATTCTCCTGCCTTATAAGGTTATATGCATCCTTAACCATCCCTGCGGCAATTAGAGAAACATAACCGGGCACATTAACGTTTGCCGGGCAGGTATTCTCACAGGGTGAAATGAACAGTTCCGCGCATACGCCCGCCCTGCAGTATTTCTTTCTGATATGCTCGTCATATTCTTCCCTGAAATATTTTATTGTACTGAGCACAGGATTCGGCGCTGTCTGGCCAAGGCCGCAAAGAGCAGTGTCCTTGACCGTCCAGGCCAATTCTTCAAGTAACTCCACATCGCCTTCCTGACCTTTTCCGGTAGTAATCCTTTCAAGGATCTCATGCATTCTTTTAGTGCCCAACCTGCAGGCTACGCATTTACCGCAGGATTCCTCCTGTACAAAATCCATAAAATACCTGGCCACGTCTACCATACAGGTATCTTCATCCATGCATATAAGACCGCCGGATCCCATTATGGCGCCCAGTTCGACAAGTGAATCATAATCTATCGGTGTATTCAGGTGGGCTTTTGTCAAGCAGCCGCCGGAAGGTCCTCCGGTCTGTGCCACCTTGAACTTCCTGCCCTTCGGTATCCCCCCGCCTATATCGAAGATTATCTCTCCAAGGGTATGCCCCATTGGCACCTCAATAAGCCCTGTACTGTTGATATCTCCTGCCAAAGCAAATATCTTTGTTCCCTTGCTTTTTTCCGTTCCCAGTCCTGCGAACCAGCTTGAGCCTTTCAGGATTATGGTCGTAATATTACCCAGGGTTTCAACATTGTTTATAACAGTAGGCTTCCCAAATAACCCCTCATCCGAAGGAAACGGCGGCTTCTGCCTTGGTTCTCCGCGTCTTCCCGCCACTGAACCCATTAATGCCGTCTCTTCACCGCAAACAAATGCACCTGCACCGATCCTGATTTCTATATCAAAGTCAAACCCACTTCCAAAAATATTCTTACCTAATATGTTCCTTTCCCCCGCTTCCTTGATAGCGTATTCCAGGCCTTCTATTGCAAGCGGATATTCTGCCCTTATATAAACGTATCCTTTATTTGCTCCTATTGCATATCCTGCAATAGCCATACCTTCAAGCACAAGATGAGGATTGCCCTCCAGAAGGCTTCTGTCCATGAAAGCCCCCGGATCACCCTCGTCAGCATTGCATATTACATATTTCTGATCACTTTTTGATTTTGCTGCCAGCTGCCATTTCAAGCCTGTAGGAAATCCGCCGCCGCCTCTTCCCCTGAGCCCTGATTTTTTGACCTCATCTACTACCTGCTCCGGACTATATTCATTAAAGACCTTTGCAAGAGCATAATAACCATCATTGAAAATGTATTCATCCATGGACCTGTAATTGATCATACCGCAATCTCTCAATACTACCTTGTTCTGTCCTTTAAAAAAGTCTATATCCTTCATATACGGAACCTTTTGGCCGGTATTCCTGTTTGTATAGCAGCACTCCTCCACGATACTGCCACCCAGGAGATGCTTTCTGACTATTTTTTTCATATCTTCAGGTTTCAGCTTACAATAAAAGATTCCATCCGGCATTACCGTCATTCTCGGCCCAACCTCGCAGATACCGATACAGCCTGTAAGCACCAGTTTAACAGATGATGAAAGGCCTGCATCCTCAAGCTCTTTAATGAGAGCATCCCTTGCCTCCCCACAGCCTGAAGAAACGCATCCGGTGCCTGAGCAGAACAGAAGCGTACGTTGATACTTTGCCATCTCTTCAGAGAATTCCTTTTTGACTGCATCAAGATCTTTTATGCTGCATATTTTTCCACTCATGCGCTATTCACCACCCTTATGATACTTATCCAATATTTGCTGCACTTTATTGGCATTAACCCTTTTATGCACTTTCCCATTTATGCTTATAACAGGCGCCAGGCCGCATGCGCCCAGACACCGCATAACTTCAAGAGTAAACTTCATATCCTTGGTCGTTTCCCCTACATCGATACCCAAATGTTCTTTCAATTTTTCCAGTATCTTTTTACCTCCTCTGACATAGCATGCAGTCCCTAGGCAAACCCTTACAGTGTACTCACCTTTTGGTTTCGTTGAGAAAAATGAATAGAAGGTTACAACACCGCTGACCTTTGAAACAGGCAGATCCATTTTTTCAGCTATGAAGCTTTGAACTTCATGGGGCAGGAAACCAAAGACTGCCTGTGACATATGAAGAATCTGAATAAGATTGCTCTCTTTTTTATCATATTCTTCAATTATGTCGTTCAGCAAAGAATACTTCTCCTCCTCACTCAATTCCTTGCACTCACATTTTTGTATAACCTGTGACATCCAGACACCTCCCTTTTATTGTTTGTTATATAACTAACATAAAAGCAAGACCTGTGCCAATAACTACAAGCCTGATACTAAATAGATCGGAGGGTATTATAAGGCTTTCAGATAATGCAGTAATGCATCATTGGAAAAATATATACAGCTGAGATTGACGGAAACCTTATGGGTTTTACTGTAAAATATTCAAAAAAATAATTAATGCAGCAGCGCATTAATTATGCACGGCTGCATTAATTATTTTGCAGTATTCATGTCTGGTCCTCCAGGTTCTTCAGCTTCCTGACAATGGTAGATTGATTAACTCCTAATGCTTCCGCTATCTTATAAGTATTGCCGTATGCCTTATATGCCCGGCTGATTATCTGTTTTTCCACCTCCGAGACAGCTTCCCTGAGCGGTATGATGCCGTTTACAATGATCTGTCCGTGCCGCACCTTGAAAATCTGATTGATATACGGCGGTATATCCTTGCAAGCGATTTCTGAATCCCTGGAGGTTACAACCATTCTCTCTATTATATTCTGCAGCTCCCTCACATTGCCGGGCCAATAATAGCTGTACAATACCGACGGAACATCCGGTGCAAATTCCTTACTGCAGCCGTACTGTTTATTGAAAACCTCCAGGAAGTAATTGGCGAGGGGAATAATATCACCCTTCCTCTCCCTTAGAGGAGGAATATGTATTGAGATTACATTAAGCCGGTAATACAGATCTTCCCTGAACCTTCCCTCGTCGACCATTTTCCTCAGATCATTGTTGGTAGCGGCTATTATCCTTATATCAATATTCTCACTTTTGGAAGACCCGATACGTCTTATGGCTTTGTCCTGTATGACCTGGAGCAGCTTTACCTGCAGTGACAGAGGCAGGTCGGCTATCTCATCAAGAAAAATCGTACCCTTGTCGGACTGCTCAAAATACCCTGTTTTACCCCCTTTTACAGCTCCGGTAAATGCTCCGTATTCATATCCAAAAAACTCGGATTCCAGCAGCTTTTCCGGAATCGCTCCACAGTTCACCTTGATATACGGTCCATCCTTTACAGGGCTCAGATGGTGAATCAGCCTGGAGACAACATCCTTACCCACCCCCGTTTCTCCAAGCAGGAGCACCGTTGATTTGTACTTTGCGGCTTGTGCAGCCAGTTCCAGCACCTTCCCGAATTCCTGGCTGTGCGTGATTATTCCCGGATAGGCTGATGTATCCTTTTTATTCTTTTTTATAACATTTCTTTTCAGTCTGCTCAGTTCTTCAATGTCCCTGATATTCGTCACAACTCCTATAATTTCACCTTTTTCGTCATATATCGGATTGCCTGTCGCAATGAATTTTCTTTGACTTTTACATTCCTGCAGGAAAGTGACTCTTCTTTTTTCTTTAAGGGCTAAAATGGCTGCAGAAGGGCAAATTATGCCGTCTCTTTCCAGTTCTTCCGCTGTTTCAGGTATTTCCTCGACACCGACCATCTTTTTCCACGAAGAGTTTGCTTTAATTATCCTGCCAGAAGCATCACATACGACCATGCCATCATAAGAGGACTCAAAAATTGCATTCAGCTCTTCATTCAGGCTGTTAACGGTATCAAAGGCTTCACTCAGCTTTACATAGCACTCGCTCTTCTGAGAAAGCAGGTAAGGTATGCACATTTCCACCTCGGCAATCCCCTGGTAGACTGCGGTGGCCTTTCCCCTGCATGTATCATATCCGCAGGCTCCGCAGTTCAGCTCATCTTCTTCGCTGAATTTTTCTATGCTGGCAAGTATTCTCTTGATGCTTACTTCATCAGGCTGCCTCAAAGGTATCATCCTGTTGTTAAAGGTCCTGCCCATATCAATATCATAATGCCCGGTAAAATACACCTCGGTCGGCATATCATATTTTCTGCCGGCGAAGTCTGTGATTATCTTCTGCCTTTCATGTATCAGCAGGTCGTTTTTCATACAGGCACTGTCAATACAACCCCTGCAGCATAATACATCATAAAACATGAAATCCTGTTCGTCTTTTCTTTTGGACTGTTCTATATGCTTGATAAGCTCAATACAGTTTTCAGCACCATCACAGGAAATCAAGCTGTCTTCCGCAAACTTGCCTCTCAGGTTTGAGATGATACCGCCCGAAAGAGGTATCCGCCTGCCCTTTGAAGAGGCAGTATAATATGGTATGGGCTTTTCTACCGGATAGTTCCCATCCTTTTCACCGATACCTTCAAATAATGTGCCTAACTCTTCATAGGTCAAAGCTGTATTAATGCAGCCTTTGAACTGCTCCTGCACTACTTCATCCTTTTTCGCAATGCATGGTCCTATAAAAACTATACCGACGTCCTCATCCTTATATTTTTGTCTGATTATCCTTCCTGTGGCAATCATCGGGGAACTGATGGGGATCAGATTGGGGATAATATCCGGGAAATGCTTTTCGACCAGATTCACAAGGGTAGGACATGGAGAGCTGAGTAATATTTTGTCACTGTTCGCCTCTGCATATTCAGCTGAATGATCTATCACATATTCTGCTCCGATAGCCGTTTCCCATGCCTCATCAAAGCCTAGTGCCCCAAGCTTTCCAATGATCTGTTGGGGGGTGAGGGGATAAAGCCCTGCCACATATGAAGGCGCGAGCAAAGCTATGGCTTTCCTGCCTGAATGTAATATCGATTCAGTATCAGGGATACAGCTTTGAATTTTCTTTGCATTCCGTGAACAATGCTTAACACATTTGCCGCATTGGATACATCTGTTCTGTATTACCTCCGCTTTTCCATCCTTGATCCTTACAGCTTTTACCGGGCAATTCCTTACACATGAATAGCATTGTTTACATTTGGAGCTATCGGTAACAATAATGGCTTCAGTCACATTATCGACCTCCTGTAATTTTGCGTTCAGTTCCGGACTTTAGTATTTATTACAAAAATACCCTGTTATGCTAATAATAGCATGACAGGGTATCGAAATTCAATATAAAGCCACAGGGCTTGTATTTCTAACTCTTAAGATATCTCAGGGTCACAATTGAATGAGCCGGCGCTGTAATTACGGTCCCCTCTCCTCCTATTTTGATAGTGTAATCCGTTTCATAATCATTTGCATTCATAACTACTATAATCAAAGCACCGTCTGGATTCTTGAAGGCTGTTGCTTCCAGTTTGCTGCAAGTGTCATAGCTGCAACCGATTCTAACCGCTCCGGGCTCTATATACTTGCTAAAGTGTCCGATATAATAATAGGAGTTCTCGTAGTATATTTCGTCGGTCTTTGTATCGGCAATTACGGGAGCATCGCAATAATTGCCCACATGATTTGGCCCGCCGCTTTCGTTCAGTACAAGGTTCCAGTCAATCCACCCTACTGTCCAGTTGTTGAAATCATTTATCATGTTATGCCCGTATCTTTCACCGACAGCCCAGGAATCCAGGTGCACTCCACCCTCCTGGCAGCCTTCTGTAAAAAGGAGCTTCTTATCCGGAAAGTCTGCATGGGTCTTCGCCAGATTCCCGAACTGATCTCCTGAGTACCAGTGGAAGCCTGCTCCCCATACATATTTTGCACATTCAGCATCTTCAAGTATGGTTTTAGCCCTTTCGTACACCTGATCCGTATTGTGATCCCAGACAATAACATTAATATTCTCCAGTGCTGTTTCTGCCAGCACCGGTCCAAGATAGTCCCTTACGAAATCCCTTTCCTCTTCATGGCTGTATATGCAGGAATCCCATGTCTGAACCGCATCCGGCTCGTTTTGTACTGAGATGCCCCATATATTCACTCCCTCATTCCTATAGGCCTTGATATACTTTGCAAAATATCTTGCCCAGCTTTCCCTGTATTCTTCCTTCAGCTTGCCTCCGTGGTTCATTTCACCGTTAGTCTTCATCCAACCCGGAGGACTCCAGGGGGATGCGAGGAGCTTTATTTCAGAGCCCTTAACGGCTATTGCCTCCTTTATCATTGGGATCAGAAGCTTTTTATCCCGGTCAATACTGAAATGTTCCAGCTCTTTATCCCCTACCACTTCATCATATGAGTAGTTTCCCAGAGAGAAATCACAGCTGTTGATGTGGGTGCGGCAAAGTGAATAGTTAAGGCCTTTCAGAGGATCAAAGTACGCTTCCAGTATCTCTTTCCTTTTTCCTTCGCTCATCCTATAAAAGGTGTCTGCGGCTGCCTCTGTGAAAGCACCTCCAAAGCCTTCCATTAGCTGGTACTCCTTATTCTCATCTATTTCTATGATATTTTGATCCGGGTTCTCAACAGGCGATAAATATAGCTCTTCCTTTTTGCTCATTCTGTCAGCAGTATCCATTGCGGTCCGTATAACTTCCAGTTTGTTTTTCATGGGATTCACTCCTTATTCTCATAACAATATCAACTCTTCATTGCTCCCGCGGTAGCGCCCTTTGTAATGTGCTCATTCAATACGATATACACAAGCAGTGAGGGAAGCGCTACAAGGTTCATTACTGCGAACTGTACGGAATAGTTTGATATATATTGTCCTGCAAAATTATATACTGCAAAGGGCAATGTCCTGTACGTATCGCTGGAGAGATAGGTTGCCGCCATAATGAATTCGTTCCAGGTATTCAGTATTGTCATAATGGAGATAGTCATCACAGCCGGCTTTACCATTGGCAGTATGATTAAAAACACTATCCGTATGATGCCGCAGCCGTCAATAACTGCAGCTTCTTCCACCGACCGGGGTATTGTCTCCATGAAGCCTGTCATTAGAAACACACCAAGGGGCAGGGAAAATGCTATATAAGGAATTATCAATGCAAGATAAGAGTCGCTGATACCGACAAATTCAAAGGTCTTGTAATTCGGCAGCAGCGTCGCATGTATAGGTATCATTAAGCCCAGAAGTATGAATGCGAGGGTCCGTTTCCTGAACTTCCACTCCATGCGGGTCAAGGCATAACCCATCATCAATGAAAAAAGAACAGTGAAAAATCCTGCGGCAATATTTACTATCAGGCTGTTAATAAAGAATTTGAATATATGTCCGTCCACCCAAGCGGTAACATAGTTCTGCCATTGCGGAGGATCAGGCCATTTCAATATATTCGCCCCGAACAGATCCCCGCTTTTACATAATGAAAAGTCAATAAGCCATACTAAAGGGAAAAGCTGCCCAATGGAAAAAACAGCTGCGAGTATATACATACAGCTCTTCAATATTCTTCGCTTCATACTGCTGCTCTTTATATTATACACATTGCCCTCCCCTTTCTCAGTATTCTATCGCTTCCCGCTTCAGAAGCTTGTTCAGCATATATGTAGCGATCAGGCAAGCTATAACAAACAGTACGGAGATCGCATTGCCATAACCGTATTCAAAGGAGTTGAATGCCTTTATATACAGATAGTTTGCAAGGAATTGGCTGGTATTTCCCGGCCCCCCGTTCGTCGTCAGGTAGATGGTTTCCATCTGCTTCAGAGCAGCAATCACAGCCATGGTGACATTAATCCTTATGACCGGCTGAAGCAGTGGGATGGTTATCCGGGTGTACAGCTTCAGACCGCTTGCGCCATCTATCCTGGCAGCTTCATACAGTTCCTCCGGGATCCCTTTTATTCCCGCATAATAAATCAGCATGCCCCATCCAAAGCCCTGCCACATGATGATTATAAGCAACGACCAGAGCACCAGCTTTGGATTGCCGAGCCATTCCCGCTTTAAAAAACCCAGCTGCAGCAGATCCAGTGCCTTGTTCAAAAGACCGTACTGGGGATCATAAATACCCACCCACATTCTGGAGGTTACTACAATAGATATAACGCAGGGAATGAAGAATATTGCCCTGAATATCTTCTCAGGCCTCCCCCCCATCCTGTCAAGCATTATCGCCGCAGCAAGGCACAAGGGATGCTGTATCAGAACATATCCGGTAGCCAATAATATGGCGTTGCGCAAGGATATCCAGAAAATCCTGTCATGGAAGATAAGCTCCCTGAAGTTTTCCAAGCCTATAAACTCAGGTTTTCCAATGCCCGACCAGCTTGTCATCCCATAATATATGCTTAGGACTATGGGCAGGAATACTGCAAATACAAAGACAGACAAGCCGGGAAGTATGAGTATCGAAATGACCTTTTTATCTCTCAGCATTTTATGCATAATTAAATCACCCCTGGACAAATTTGATGCAGAAGCTTTGAGCTTCTGCATCAAAGTGTTCTTGTATTTACTTTGCTAAAGCATCTGCAACAGCTTTATCCAGTTCTGCAAGGAATTCCTCCGGAGTCAGCATTCCGGCTGCAAGCTCCTGGGACAGGCTTTCAGAGGAGGTCTTAAAGTCCGGCGTTACACTGTCGTTCCAGCTGGTTCCGCTTATTGAAGTTGTACTGCTTAACACTTCTGTAAGCTTTTTCTGCAGATTTGTCTCATTGCCTGTAAGGTAGCTGTCGTATTTCTGTCCGGGTACGACCAGGCCTTGCTGCCAGCCGTTCTTTGCCCAGTTTTCCGGTTTCATTATATATTTAAGGAGCTTAATTGCTTCATCTTTTACCGGCGAATTGGCCGATACGGCATAGCCTCCGCCGTTCCAGGCGAGCAGGTCGGTGGCTTTTCCGGCTCCGGTGCCTGGTCCCGGGAATTTGACTGCATCAACATTCTTCTTGAAGGAATCGCTGAAATTAGGATTGCTGTCCATACCTACTTCCCATGCGCCCATGTAATACATGGCCGCTTTCTCCTGGGCAAACAGATTGTTTGCCGCGCCGTAGTCCGCAGCCACAAAGGAATCCTGAAAGCCTTTCACATCCATTAGAGCCTTCAGATCCTCTGCCGCTTTTTTCAATACCGGGTTCTCCACGAATTTCACTTTACCGCTTATTGCATCGTATATCAGCTTCTGATCTCCGCCTTCCTTGATCACCAGATCCTGATAGAGCAGTGCAATCGCCCACTTATCCTTACCATTCATGGCTATCGGCGCGATGCCCTTGGCCCTGAAGGCCTTGGCAGCAGTTATGACTTCTTCAAAGGTCTCAGGTACTTTGACACCGTTACTTTCAAACAAGGCTTTGTTATAGTATAAAACCATATAGTCGGTGTTTCTCGGGAGACCATACAGCTTGCCGTTAAGACTGAAGCCGTCCAGCGCTCCGTTGAAGAATTCATAATCTGCAAAATCAGCTGCGTTCAGTTCAGCTGCGTAGCCTGCTTCCATGACAGGATTAAAGAAGGAGGGCTGCCCCCATACCATATATATATCCGGAATAGAGTTGCCTGAAGCATAAGCTTTGAACTTCTGCTTGTAAGGCTCATCCTGAAGTGCTTCCAATTCAATCGTTACGTTCGGGTTTTCCTTTATATAATTATCTATCAGCATTTGTTCAAGCTTTCCTTGCCCTGCTGCACGGTCCGGCAGGTTGGAGAAGAACTTTATAGTAACTTTTTTATCCTCTTGAGGTTCTGCTTGTGTGGCGGCAGGCTTTTCAGCCGTACATCCCGCAATACCAAGTAAGAATATCAGCGAAAGCATTATACTGACCCATTTTATTGCCCTGGTTTTCATTATACTCCCCCTTTTCTGTTCCGGTTCCAAAGTTACTTGTCTTAAGGATCCTTTAAGAAAGCTCTTTATGAACTCTGACACATTTTAATTATAGCGTCATGAAAAATCACTTGATAGTATACATTTTTTGAAAATAGTTGAAATTTTTCGAAGGATTGCTATAATGACTCTTTAAACAGTAGCCAGCTTTATCATAAATTGGTATGATTTATTTAGCAGTACTTATGTAAAAGAAGGTGCATGGTGTGAAAATATCAGGAAAGTACCTGACAAAGCTGCATACAGCTTACATGAATCTTGGTTTCAGATACAAGACCCTGGTGATCTTCAACAGCATAATAATCCTTGTTTCAATTATACTCGGAACATATTCCTATGTCACTTCATCAAAGATGATTCAAGCTAATGTGACTTCTACAAATCTGAGGGATATTGAGCAGATAACCAACAGCATGGATTTTTTGCAGAAGGACATTTATGATTTGTCTACTTTCATATGTATAAATCCCACAGTTCAATCCTTTCTCAGGGCCAGGAACAACTTGCAGAGTCAGCTGGTCGGAAATAATCTTGAGTCATTCAACAATCTTCTCGCATCAAAGGATTATATAAGCTTTATTGTGATTTACAACAAGAACGGAGATACATATTATATCAGCAGTGACAGAAGCACAGGCATCAAAAGCTATGATTCTGTCAAGCAAAGCCGGCTGTACGAAAAAGTGCGTGCCTTGAAGGGAGCTCCCGTATGGGTTGACCTGAATGCGGAAAACCAGGTATTCATCATAGATAATAAGGCTCCTAAGATAGCAATGGTTCGGGCGCTGCTGGACAATAACACCTTTGAGGCTTCAGGGCTTCTGGCCATCTGTGTGAACCACAATGTGCTGAGAAGAATATACGCCAGCAACAGCAAGCTCTCCGGCGATACGATGATACTGGATCAGGATAACCGGATGATTACATCCAGCCGGCCAATGGATCTGGACAGTACCGGTTACTATACACCGGATATGCTGACTCATTTGAAAAATTCAGGCGGCAGTACAGTTTTCAGAAACAAAGGAAAAAAACTGCTCATAGTCCATAATACCATGAAGCAAAGTGGTTGGAAGGTGGTTTCCGTCACGCCTGTAGATGTGCTTCTGAACGAACTGAATTCAATATTGGGCCTTACCGTTGTTGTTATCATGATATGTCTTGCCATCGCTTTCATGTTCTCTGCCTATACTTCCTCAGTATTGACTCTGCCTGTAAAGCAATTGCTGAATTCCATGGAAAAAGTCAAGAACGGTGACTTTAAAGAAAAGGTGGATTTCAAATATAATGACGAGATAGGAATGCTGGGCGTCCAATATAACGATATGGTCGATAAGATAAACAATCTGATCGGTAAGGTATACAAGCTTCAGATAAAGGAGCGGGAAGCTGAGTTGAAAGCACTTCAGGCCCAGATAAATCCGCACTTCCTGTACAATACTCTTGATACGATTTTCTGGAAGGCAGAGAAATCAAAACAGAAAGACATAAGCGAAATGGTATATGCCTTGTCCAGGCTTTTCCGTACAACCCTGAACAAAGGCAGTGAATTCATACTTGTCAAGGAAGAGAAGGAATTCATTGAACACTATTTGCTGCTTCAAAGCAGCAGATTCAGGGAAAGATTAACCTACGACATCGATTTTGACCCCCTGATAATGGATTATTCCATTCCAAAGCTGATATTTCAGCCTTTTGTCGAGAATTCGATAATTCATGGAATGGAGGCCTACGATAGGACCTGTCATATAAGGATAAGCGGTATTTTTGCCAGCGATAGGCTGTTATTTACTATTGAAGACAATGGCGCAGGGATCGATCAGGATACAATAAGCAGGCTCCTGGACAAAGCAGTTCATGATGAAAAAGGTTTCCCCACAAGGCAAGGGTATGCAATCAGCAATGTTGACCAAAGGCTGGCATTATACTATGACGGTGATTATGAAATAAAAATCACCGGTTCACCAGGAGAAGGAACAAAAGTTGAAATAATGATCCCCAAGGTGTACAGGGCAATAGTCTGATAAATGGGAGGGTTAATATGTACAAGCTTTTGATCGCAGATGATGAAACGGAAATCCTGGAAGGGCTGAGAACCATCATAGACTGGGAAAGCAACGGTGTAACGTTGTGCGGAGAAGCCTGCAACGGAATAGAGGCTCTTGAAATGATAAATAGGCTGTCACCCGACATTATGATAATGGATATACGTATGCCTTTACTGGATGGTCTGGAGCTTCTGGCAAAGATCTCCCAAAACGGCCTTCCGGTAAAGTGTATCATCCTCAGCGGATATGACGATTTCTACTATGCACAGAAGGCTATTGACCTGAAAGCGGCCAATTACCTGTTGAAGCCATGCAGGCCGAAGGATATACTTGAAGCGGTCCTTAAAGTGAAGGCCGAATTAGATGAAAAAAAACAGCAGGAAGCACTATTTATAAAATACAAGCTGCAGCTTCAGGAAAACCCGCCTGCGTTAACGGAAAATACAAACAAGCTTGTCAAAACAGCGATAGATTTTATCTATTCCAATTACTCGAAAGATATTACCCTGGATTGTATAGCCAAGGAAATTTATATTACCCCCGGCTATCTGAGCCAATTATTCAAACAGGAGACCGGCGTTAATTTCCTGGACTTTCTCAATCAGTACCGGATTCAGAAAGCCAAGGAATATCTCACCGGTTCATTCCTCAAAAACTACGAAGTATCAGGTAAGGTTGGCTTCAAGGATGAAAAGTACTTTTCCCAGGTATTCAAACGCTATACAGGCCTGACTCCGTCACAGTACAGAGACAGAGGTGTGAATTAGCTGGTACTGCCCTGAGCCGGGAATGCCACGGGTGCCACGGGTGCCACGGGGACGTTTCTCTTGTCAGCCTCTGACAACAGAAACGTCCCCGTGGTTGTGGTTGCCCGTGGTTGTGGTTGCCCGTGGTTGTATTAATATTCGCTGCTTTTTAACAGAGAGGCTAAAAACAAAACTGTAATCATAACCATCAATAAGGCAGCTGCAAGGATAGTCCAATGTACCTCGGCCCTGTTGAGGACAACCCCGTACACCAGTGCACCGAAGGGCATGCCTCCCTTACTGATCAGTCCGACTATGGAAAATATCCGTGACATGTATTCATTGGGCGTTTCCCTCTGGATAAAGGTCTGTACAGGGACATTGATGAACATTATAGCAATGCTTAAAAGGCAGAGCACTACTGCCAGTAAAGCAAAGTACAAAACCGTACCGTTGCCCAATATTGATATGCTGCGGGGAAAGAGCAAGGCTGAAAAAGCCAGCATTGTGCCAATGAGCAGGCTGCAGCCTACCACAAGTGAGCTTTTAACTCCCTTCTCTTTTCCAAAAATCATGCCTGTCAGAATACTTCCGAGCAGTGCCCCCAATATCATTGCCATCTGCAGATAACCGTAATGTGTGTCGGTGTATTCCAGCCGCGCTCTGAAAAATAAAGGCAGCACTACTGTAAATACAGGTTGAACCAATGCATATATAACGAGGAAAAAAGTGCACAGCTTACGGATCGCTTTACTGCCCAGAATGAATCTGATACCCTCGGACAAATCTGTCACCAGTGCCGGTGTGCCGTTTTTCGACTCCCGCTCCACATGCTTATATTTTATCAACTGCTCACTGCATCCTGATAATATAAATGATATCCCGTTTATTAAGAATACTCCCATGATGCCCAAACCTGCATACAGGGCAGCACCGATCAAAGGGCTCAACAACCCGGTCAATATCCGCGTTGATGCTACAGTGGAGTTGGCTTTTGTCAATTCTTCCCTGGACACCAGCTGAGGCAGCATACCTTTAGTCGCCGGATCAAAAAAACCGTATAATATGGATACCAGTACCTGCACTGAAAGCAGCAAATTCAGACTTATCCTGTCCGAGTAAGCAGTAAACGCCAGACCTAGTATTACCAAACCGCTGCATATATCGGTTGCTACCATGATCCTTTTGCGGTTCAACCTGTCTCCGAGCACTCCTGCAAAGGGATAGACCAGCAGTGCCGGTACCAGGGACAGGAAGGAGAACAGCCCCACGGTAGCCGCAGAACCGCCTGCATCAATGATATACAGCGGCATGATCACCGCCTGGATACCTGTTCCAGTATCTGATACCATTCTTCCAAGCAAAAGCAATATAAAATTTGTGTTTACCGCTTTCTTCTCTCTTTTCATGATATCACCTATAAGATTTCTACATACCCTTCTGTTCCGTTTATTCGTATTCTCTGTCCATCTTTAATCAGCTTTGTGGCATTTTCTATGCCTACGACTGCAGGCAGGCCGTATTCCCTTGCAACTACTGTGCCATGGGTCATCATTCCGCCTACCTCGGTTACCAGACCCTTAATGGATACAAACACCGGTGTCCAGCTGGGGTCAGTAAATGAAGTAACCAGTATATCACCTTCCTCCATGTTGGCATCCTCCAGCTTTAAAACTATTCGGGCTCTCCCCTCTACTATACCGGTTGAAACTGCTACCCCTGCCAGAGCACCTCGGGGGATATTCCCGGTATCATACTCACCAGAGATGATTTCGCCGTCAGAAGTAATGATACGAGGAGGTGTCAGCTTCTCAAAAACCTCATGCTCCTCTTTTCTCTCAGTAATTATTTGATAGTCTGCTTTATTTATTTTAACTGTTTCTCTGAGCTCTTTAAAGGAAAGAAAATATACGTCCTCCCTATTCCGGATGACCTTCTTTTGCACCAGCCTGTCTGCCTCCTTCATCAAGGCTTGCTTGACGATCCAGATATACCAGACTATGAGATATTTGTTATACTCTCTGTAACCGGCAAAGTTCCGTAAAACGCTTATCACTTTCTTCGTCTTTTGAGCTTTGCGCTTTCCTCCCGGCAGCTGTTCCAGGCGTCTGATTATATCCTGTTCCTTCTGACTTGCTTCCTGAAGACCCTGTTCGAACTTCATCTTATGTGCATTTGGCCCGTAAGCTTTGATATTGCTTTGAATCATAGGGAGCAGTACAGTTGGCTTCTCATTCCATCGCGCTCTGGTTATATCAATTTCTGCAGAGCAGCGCATTCCGTATTTCTTAAGGTATGCCTTTATTGAGTCACTGACAGCTCTTCCACCTTCCAATTTAACCAGGCCATCAAAAAAGGTATCATCTGCGGCATACTCAAAATACTCAATGACTGCCGGATACTTTCTTGCTACATCCGCTACATCCAGGAGTTCAAGTCCCATTTCAGAGGTAACATTATCGGGTACCGATTGAGCGAGGGTATCGGCTGCATTCTTTTCACCCAGCCATTTCTTCATGTTTTTGTTGATCCACGAAGAGGCGTAAGCTCCCGCAAAATACGGTCCATAACTGGCAAAGATCGTATCCTTTACTTCCTCAAAACTCTTCAGAATAAAATCGAACAGCTCATCTCCCGATAAATCAGCAATTCTTAGCTCCAAATCACGCATAACCGCCTCATTATGATCTATCAGTTTTTTTACAATAGCATGGTCGTTCTTACGGTAGGTTTTCAGAGTATCCAGCCCCCATTTCAGCCATACCGAAGCTCCTATCATCCCTGCCTTTCCTTTATACAACCCTTTTATAAAGTCCTTCCGTTTCATTACATTATACAGAGCCTTTTGCATCAAAACATCAACCATATCCATGCTTTTGACATAGGCCCTGCTTACAATCGGTGAACTAAGCTCACGAGATGTATCTATATAAAGCCTGCCACCAAGTCCGATCATAGCTGAACCGGCAATGAGACCGAAGAAGGCTTGAAAAAAAGTCAGGCCTAACGGTCTCATTGCCTCTGTCATCATCTGACGATGTGCGAAGGAATAATACACGTGGTTTTTATCATCCTTGACTTCCGGTGCAGGATATAATGTAGTTATCGGACGACTCTGAACTATATAGATCTTATCTTCAAAGAGGCACCATTCAATATCCTGCGGTCGGCCAAAATATGCCTCAATCAATCTGCCCGCCTTTTCAAGCTGCAGAATCTGTTCATCAGTCAAGGTCTGCACATTCTGGTGCTCAGCCTCGACCTTCCTTTCCTCAGTCCCGCCTTCTTTTAATGCATAGATAGCCAATTTCTTGATGGATATCTTTTTATCAATAATTTTACCTTCACGCACTTTATAGATATCAGCATTTACAAGACCGGAAACCAGTGCTTCACCAAGCCCGAAGCTGGCGTCTATCGACAGTACCTTCCTGTTCGAGGTAACGGGATCGGCTGTAAACATGATCCCTGATGTCTGCGGAAATACCATCCTCTGAATTACTACAGACAAATGAACCTTGCTGTGGTCGAAACCGTTCTGTATGCGGTAGGTTACTGCCCTGTCGGTAAACAACGATGCCCAGCATTTGCTGATATGCTTCAGGATGGCAGCTTTCCCCATGATATTCAGATACGTATCCTGCTGTCCTGCAAAGGATGCTGTGGGAAGGTCTTCCGCCGTCGCGCTGGAACGCACTGCATAGGCATTTTTCTCGCCAAGCTCTCTGAGATGGCGGTTTATTTCCTCCTCTATATCCTTTGGAATGATTACTTCTTCAATGACTTTACGCAGCTTTCCGCTTATTTCACTGATTCTGCCCTGGTCCCCGATTTTAAGCTGTGACAGTTGCCCCAGTAGTGAGTTATATTCCTGGTTATAGCCAATTATTCTTTTATACGCTTCGGTAGTAATGCAAAAGCCTTCCGGCACCTCTATCCCGCTTATCCTGGACAGTTCTCCCAGGTTAGCGCCTTTTCCGCCGACCATCATGAGCTTTGATTTATCGGTATCCTTAAAACCAAGCACATAAGAACTCATACATTTCCCTCCCTTATTATTTTCCAATACCTTCCTTGAATATTTTGATACCCTCGCTGTACTTTTTAAAAAATGTCTCTTGATCTGACACGAGCAAGGAACTCTGCTTCCAAATGAATGTATAAACCATATCCGCAGCAAGATAGGAATCTATTTCCGGCTTGATAAGACCCCGCTCCTTATCCCGCTCGATATATTTAACAAATCTTTCACTAAAAGATGCACGGAGCTTGGCAATGAATTCACTGTCGTCTATTTCCATGAATGCGCTTATCTTTAAGTAAGCCGGATTATGCTGGGCCCATTCATATGTGGCTTTTACTGATTGTATGCAAATTTCAAAAAAGTCAGCTTCCATATCTATGATTTCTGAATGTTTTACGATCTCCCGCTTTTCTACCGACATCTGCTCGAACATATAAAGATAGATGTCCTCTTTGTCATCAAAATACTGGTAGAAGCTTCCTCTTGGTATTTCTGCCGCCTTGACGATCTGATTGATTGATGCCTCGCTGAAACGCCTGGTTGAAAACTCCTTCACTGCAGCATCAAATATCTTCCGTTTTTTTTCTTCGCATAAATTATTAAATGTTTCCTTTGGCATTTTACCGCCTCCTCATAACAATAAAATAACACTATTTTTTTAATATGACAAAGGTGTCATATGACAACATTGTCATATTAAGCACTAATAAAGCAAAAGAACAGCAGCTATCTGCCGTTCTCTTGCTTTTTCATACTTTTATTATTTTTCTCCACTATCACAGATTCGCTTCATACAGGCATTATTTTCTCAAAGCCTTCTCCTACTACTCCTATGCTTTCATTTATGTACATGAAGCATAAAGGATCCACTTTCTTGACATATTCTTTGAGAGCAATCAGCTCGGAATTGCTGACCAGGGTCTTTATCAGCATCTTTTCCTGCTGGTTATATGAGCCCAACCCTTTTATAAAAGTGGCTCCCCGCTTCAGATCCTTATGTATGAATGCAGTTATTTCAGAATATTTCTCGGATATTATGGTCACTTCATAATCCCGCCGGAAGCCGGCGACAATGAAATCAGTAACTTTACCGCTGATATAAATTGACACCATGGAGTATAATATGCTGTTCAGGGTGGCATCCGGAAGCAGCAGTGAAGATGAGACGATTATGATATTCACTACTGTGAAAAATATCCCCAGGGAAATACCGTATTTGTTCTTCAGATATATTCCCACCAGGGCTTCCGGACCATTTGCAACTCCCAGCCGCAGCACGATTCCTCCGGATATCCCGAATAACACGCCCGAAAGCAGTGCAGCCAGGATCACATCGACATTCAGTACCGGAAATACTTTTACAATGCCAAGCAGGACTGTAAACAGGGCAAAACAGGTGAATGCGTATATTATCTGCTTGAAACCGAATGTAACATATGCCCATATCAATACAGGAAGACACAATACTGCCAATACCAGCTGTATATTTATCGCATACCACCTGGTAATAACGGTGGCAATTCCGCCAAGGCCTCCGGATATCAAGCTGCTTGGCAGCAGCACATTATTGAAGGAATATGCTCCTATAAATGCTCCCAAAAACAGGAATATGGAAATCCTGATAATATTCTTCATGGCATACCTCCTTATTATTCCTTTATTCCAAACATGTATCTCTATCGCAATTAACCAGGCCATTTTAAAAAGACCTGATATGTAGATTATACCATATCAGGCCTTTTCATGTCAGCCTTTGCTTACTTTACATTCCGAGCCTGTTTATCCTCAGCTGCTCATTTTCTGCGAAATTGTTCTTTGCCACATGTCCCCTCAGGGGCATTATCTTCTCATGTACGGCGTCTATGATCCAATCAGGCTGCGGGAAAAAGTATTTCTCCAGTTCATAGGCCGGAGTTATCCAGTTTCTTGCCCCTACCACCACCGGAGGAGCATCCAGATAGTCAAAGGCCAGTTCACTTATGGTCTGGGCCATATCCTTGAGGTGAGAGCCTCTTTCACAGGCGTCGCTGGCTAAAAGGATCTTCCCTGTCTTTTTCACCGATTCTATTACCTTCTCATAATTGAAGGGTACGATTGACCTTGCATCAATAAGCTCTACAGATATCCCGTGTTCCTCCTCAAGCACCTTTGCAGCCTCAAGAGCCCTGTAAAGTGTGGCTCCTACTGTCAGAACCGTTATATCCTTACCGGCCTTTTTAACTTCAGGCTCACCGATAGGCACTTCGTAATATCCCTCAGGAACTCCTTCTTCACGGAACATTTCCCCAATATCGTAAAGCCTCTGACTTTCAAAGAATATCACAGGATCAGTCCCCATAAGGGCACTGTTCATAAGGCCCTTTGCATCATAGGGGGTAGCGGGGAAAACTACCTTAAGTCCCGGAATATGAGCACAGAGGGAACTCCAGTCCTGGGAGTGCTGGGCGCCATATTTTGAGCCTACGGATACCCTGACGACAACAGGCATTTTAAGCAATCCCGCACTCATCGACTGCCATTTTGAAAGCTGGTTGAATATCTCATCCCCTGCCCTTCCCAGGAAGTCACAGTACATCAGCTCGACCACGGCTCTCCCGCCACACATTCCGTATCCTACTGCTGAACCCACTATTGCACCTTCTGAAATGGGAGAATTAAAAAGCCTGTGGTATGGCAAAGCTTCCGTAAGCCCCCTGTATACTGCAAAGGCTCCTCCCCAATCCCTGTTTTCTTCACCGTATGCGATCAGGGTAGGATCTGTATAAAATTTATCTATCATGGCTTCAAAGACTGCATCCCTGAACTGGTAAACCTTATTCTTGGGAACAGGCTTACCGTCCTCCATACCTTTCCTGAGCTTCTTCCCTAGTTGCAGGACTCTCGGGTTCTCCTCCTTCGGCATAAGAACTTCACATTCACGGTCCTCCATCCTCTCCATCCTTCCGTTTGAAAACATGAGGCCTCCGATTCTATCAGGATATTTAGCAATATCCATTCTTGGAGATATACCATCATCTGTTGCGAGTGTACATATTTTTGTGATCAACTCTTTTGTATTCTCAAGTATCTCATCAAATGTATCCCTGTCCGCGACCTTTGCTTTCATTAGCTGCTCCCTGTAGCAGATAAGAGAGTCCTGCTGCTGCCATGATTCTATCTCCTCCCTGGTCCTGTAGCTTGAGGCGTCGGAGGGGGAGTGTCCGGTGAACCTGTATGTGAGTGTATCCAGCAGAACCGGGCCTTTCTTTTCCTCAAGCAGCTTCTTCTTTCTCTTCATGGCATCTATCACTGCCAGAGGATTATATCCGTCCACTCTTTCGGCGTGCAGCTGCTCCGGATTGATTCCTGCGCCTACCCTGGCAAGAATGCTGTAGCCCATTGTCTCCCCTGCGGTCTGACCGCCCATGCCGTACTGATTGTTGAAGAAATTCAGCATGAAGGGTAGTCCTCCCCTGTATTCTCCTTCCCAGAGGGTCCTGTACTGGTCCATGGCTGCCATGCAAAGCCCTTCCCATACCGGACCGCAGCCCATGGAGGCGTCACCGATATTTGCTATTACTATGCCCTTCTTTTTGTTTACTTTCTTGTATAATGCTGCGCCTACGGCTATATCACCGGAGCCTCCTACTATCGCATTATTTGGGTAGATTCCGAAGGGTGTGAAGAATGCATGCATCGATCCCCCAAGTCCCTTCTGAAAACCCGTCTCCCTGGCAAATATCTCAGCCAGTGTGCCATAGATCAGGAAGTCAACTGCAAGCCCCCTGATATCGCCTTTATTCTTCTGCCTGCCGGAAACAACTCTCAGGATGGCTCCGTCAAGATATTTTTCCATTATCTCCAGCAGTTCTTCCCCACTAAGCTTTTCTATTACTGAAAGCCCTTTTGCAAGGATCTCGCCGTGGCTTCTGTGGGAACCGAATATATAATCGTCCCTGTCCAGGATATATGCCTGTCCTACGACCGAAGCCTCCTGTCCCAATGAAAGGTGCGCCGGCCCGGGATGGTTGTACTGTATGCCGTTATATTCCCCGGTGGTTTTTATAAGATTCAGCATCGTTTCAAATTCACGGATTATCGACATGTCCCTGTATATCCTCAGAAAGTCCTCCCGGCTGTAATTGTCCCTCTCCTCTTCAATGCTTCTGCTGTATTGGTTGACCGGGATATCGGTGAATTTGATCCAGCCGCTTTTCCTGACCTCATTGGGATCAATGAATAATGATTTTGGCATAAATATTACCTCACTTTATATGTTAAAATTCAAAAATGGCCTCGCGTATTATTTCGCTGACTGTCGGATGAGGGAACACAAGCTCCTTGATATCATCGACCCGCAGCTCCGTCTCTATCATAATACCTGCACCGTAGATGACCTCCGAGGCATAACCGCCGATCATATGGACTCCTATGAGCTTGTTGTGCTTCCTGTCAACAAGCACTTTGCAGATACCGTCCCCTTCCTCATTCTCGGCTGCATACCTGCCGCTGTGCAGCATGGATATCTTGACTGCCTCAAAGTCGATCCTCTTTTCTGCTGCCGATTCTTCAGTCTCACCCACACTGCCTACCTCCGGGTTTGTGTAGATGACTGAGGGGACCGCATCATATCTCATCATGTCCTTCCTGCCGAGCATATTGTTCACACAGACCTCCGCCTCCCGGTACGCAGTGTGAGCCAGCATTGAATATCCGTTTACGTCCCCTGCTGCATATACTTCCGGAATATTGGTCCTTCCCCGACGGTCCACCTTTATATGCCCCCGCTCCAGCTCAACACCTATAGTATCCAGGCCTATTCCCTCCACCACAGGTCTCCTGCCGATGCTGAGGAGCACTTTCTCCGCTTCAGTACTGAACCTTTGCCCGTTCATTTCATATATCACCGAGCCTTCCTTTACCTCAACCACCCTGGCGCCCAGCCTGAACTCAACACCCTTTTTCCGGCAGCTCTCCAAAAGCAGCCTTGAGATTTCCCTGTCGGTATTGCCTGCTATATGGTCAAGCATTTCTATTACTATGACACTGCTGCCGGCAGAGTTATAATACGAAGCCATTTCCAGACCTATTACACCTCCGCCTATAATTGCCAGTGATGCAGGAACATTTTTAAGCCCGAGTATCTCCCTGTTGGTCAATACGTAACCTTTCTCCAACCCTTCCTTTAATCCAGGTATAGGAGGAATAACAGGCTCGGAGCCTGATGCAACCAGAAGACGCTTTCCTGTATAAACCTCTTCAGCCACAGCTACCTCAAAACCTTCACTACTCCTTCCCCTGATTTCTGCCATACCTTCCACTACCGTGACCTTGCTCCTTTTAAGCTTGATAGTGACCCCCGACACAAGGTCCTTGATTACCCTGTTCTTCCTTTCCATGACTGCCTGGTGGTCAAGCCTGATATCCCCAGCCAGCACACCGTACTTTACGCCATACCTTGCTCCATCGTATAGCTTTGCCGAATAAAGCAGAGCCTTGGATGGGATGCAGCCCTCATTCAGGCATACGCCTCCAACAAATCTCTTTTCTATAAGCAGAGTATTGAGACCCTCACGGCCTGCCCTCTCAGCCGCAAGATAGCCGGCAGGGCCTCCCCCGATTACTATAAGATCATATATCATAATAACACCTCATTTACTTTGCAAGCATAACGCTGAAGTTTTCCAGATCATTCACCAGCTCCTGCAGGAACCTTGCCGCCGGCGCCCCGTCCAGCGCCCTGTGATCAAAGGTAAGGGACAGTCCCATCGCAGGATAAAACTCGTATCCGACCTCCTTCTCCCTGGCTCTCTGCACGATGGAATTGACCCCCAATATCCCGGTCTGGGGCGGATTCAATACCGGAGTAAAGCTTTCGACCCCCATTGCCCCCAGGTTAGTCACTGTAAAGCTTCCATTCTTGAGCTTGTCGGGATTAATACTCCCCGACCTGCATTCTTCGATAAGTCCTTTCACTTCCCCGGATATGTCGTTCAAGGACTTGGTATCCGCAGCAAATACCGTCGGAACCATGAGTCCTCTTTCTGTATCAACAGCCACCCCCAGGTTCACATTTTTAAAATACCTCATACTGTCCCCCAGGAAATGGGCGTTCAGATCCTTGTGGCGGAGGAGTGTCCTGGAAACAGCAAACAATATCATGTCATTCAGTGTGATGTTGCCGAGTCCCAGCCTGTCGCCGCCTTCCTTCAGCTTTTTCCTGAATTCCAGGATGTCTGTTGCATCAAAGGAGGTATTGAAGGTAAGCTGGCAGGTTGTGGAGATAGAATGGAACATTGCCTTTGCTATGGTCTTCCTTATATTTGTGAGCTTAACCTCTTCATAAGATGGTCCTTCCGGTTGTAAGCCTGCATTATCAGAAGCTTGCTGCCCTCCCGGTACGAGATCGGCTGTAGTGATCCTTCCGCCGAGCCCCGTACCTGCCGGAAGCTGTCCCGGCTGCAAGCCCATAAGCTTTTCCCGTGCAGCCGGAGTCATTGTGTAACCTGTCCCCTCCAATGCCATAATATCCTTTTCCATTATCCTTCCGTCAGGACCCGAAGGGGCTGCATATCTGTAGTCCACTCCGGCCTTTTCCGCATAGTTCCTTGCTCTTGGTGATATCTTCACTCTTCCTTCTGCAGCAGAAGCAGCCGGAGCATAAGCTTCTCCTGAGCTATCTCCTGTATTCTGCAGCTTAGCTTCTGCAGCAGCCGTCACGGTTCCTTCCTCTGAAGTACTTTTCGTATTGGGATTATAGGCTTCTGTATCCTCTCCTGCCTCTCCGATCACACAGACATTTGTCAGGCAGAGGACATCATCGCCCTCCTCAAAATATACATCCAGGAGAATACCGCTTACCCTGGCTTCCTCATCAAAGCTTGCCTTATCTGTCTCATAGGAGAACAGCAGCTCTCCTTCCCTGACCTGCTCACCCTTTTTCCTGTACCATTTTCCTATGATACAGCTTTCTACTGATTGGCCCTGTTTGGGCATGATTACCGGTACAGCCATATCATATTGACCTCCTTAAAAGGAAATGCTCAGCCTCGGCGGACCACAGTCCGTTGTTCTTTTTCACTAACTCTCCAAGCTTCGCAAAAAGCGGTTCAGTTTTTCCTTTTTCCTCGAAATCTGCAATTGCTGTCAGTTCCATATCTATGTTTGTATATATAAGCTTTTTCCCACCCGGAATCTTGGGAAGATTCAAGGTAGTTTCGACAACACAGTTCAGCCCTCCTATATGGGTTACCATCGAAGCGGGGTTTATTAAGCCCTTTGCCATCATATCCAGTGACTCCAGCATATCCTCAGTGTTCCCGCCGCTGGTTCCAACCACATGGGCTGAGTTGTAATGGACATTGTAAAAATTGAACTCTGCAGAAAATGCGGGATCACTGGGACCGGCAAAGAAATTCAGACAGCCGTCCCTGGCAAGTATCCTGCCGCCGAGCTCTACCACCGGCTTTACAGGTGCAAATACCAGGACATCATCATACCCTTCGCCCTTCGTCAGGGACATCAGGTATCCGGCAGCATCCTCCCTGCCTGATGTGTTGATATAGACAAGCTTCACCCCGTTCTTCGCCGCTTCCTCAGGTGAATATATTGCCGCAGCCCTTTGCAGCCTTGCATCGTCAATATCCGTTACTACAAGCAGCCTGGGTCTCCTGTCACAGTGGACGGCATAATCTATAGCACCCAGGCCCATTGGCCCGACCCCTGCCAGTATGGCCATATTTCCGCCTTCAACAATACCCATGCTGTGCACATAGCTCCCCTGTGTTGTATGATAATGGGCATGGAAGGTGCCGACGATACAGGACATAGGCTCTGCCAGGGAGCCGTAGAAGAAGGCCTCTCCGTCATAAGGCAGCAGGCAGCCCAATTCCATTACCTCATTTGGAATAATGATATATGTCGCACTTCCTCCTATATAGTTGAAGGAATATCCAGGCGCCGCATAAGGGTCATCCTTTTTGTTCAGCGCCGGCTGTATCGAGAACTTGCTGCCGGGCTTGAACTGCTGCTGCCACTTTGCTCCCACCTTCACGATCTCGCCGCAGAATTCATGGCCTATTATGACAGGGTTGCTGCCTATATCCTTTGGGACACGCTTGTGTTCGCTGCCCTGTACTGCAGCTTTGTAAGAAGACATACATATGCTGTCGGAGATGATATGTGCCAGGATCTCATCCTCTCTTATCCCAGGCAGCTCAAATTCCTCCAGCCTGAGATCTTTTTTCCCGTATAGCCGTACTGCTCTTGTTTTCACTTCAATACCCCCTTGCATCAATTGCTTTTTAATATGGATTTATATTGAACACTCATGAATATTTATCTATTTCTATATTAATATAAAATCAAAAGTAAATCAACATAAATAAATATAAACAAATATATATAGACATAAATAAACATTTATAATATAATAAAAGTTAATAAAACAACAGCATTATATAAGGCAAATGCCTGTTTTTATCAATATGAAGGGGGATTGGCAATGAACTATCCGGGAAGATTGGAAGGAAAAACTGCCATAGTCACAGGTGCAGGACAAGGCCTGGGAGAAGCCCTGGCAAGGCGTCTGGACATGGAAGGCTGCAAGGTGGTGGCCGCAGACATAAACCTGGAAGGAGTGAAAAAAGTTGCCGGGGAGCTTAAGGATGCAGTTGCCGTAAAGGTGGATGTGACTGATGAGGATCAGGTCGAAGCAATGGTGAATGCAGCAGTATCCAGGTATGGCACACTGGATCTCCTGGTATCCAATGCGGCAATACTGATAGCCAAAGCCGTAGTCGATTTCCCTGCTGAACAGTGGAGAAAAATGATCGATGTGAACCTCACCGGCTATTTTCTTTGTGCAAAGCATGCCTCAAAGGTAATGATACCCAACAGGAAGGGCAGCATCATACAAATAAACAGCAAATCCGGGAAAAAGGGCTCTTACAAGAATTCAGCCTATGCAGCATCCAAATTCGCAGGTATAGGCCTGACCCAGAGCCTCGCACTGGAGATGGCGGAGTACGGTATAAGAGTCAATTCCATATGTCCCGGAAACCTGCTCAATTCGCCCCTCTGGAGCGATGGCCCCAATTGTCTTTTCAAGCAGTATGCAGCTAACCAGGGTATAACCGAGGATCAGGTCAGGCAAAAATATCTTAACCAGGTACCGCTGGGAAGGAGCTGTGAATACGAAGATATTGCCAATGTCATGGTGTTTTTGGCCTCCGACGAGTCCGGCTATATGACGGGTCAGGCCATAAATGTCACCGGCGGTCAGGAAATGAGATAAAATGACACAGGCAAAGCATTGGGGGATACAGGATGTATGAAAGAATAGAAAAATTACAGCATGAGCTTAACAGCAAGGATGTTATCACAAGACTGGACAGCCTCAGGCAGTTGGTTGAAATGATAAATGAGGGAGTTATAAAGAAGCCGGTAACAGGAAATGATGTGAACAACCACATCCATACCACCTATTCCTTTTCACCCTATTCACCGGCAAAGGCGGTATGGATGGCTTGCAATGCCGGACTGGCAACTGCAGGGATCATGGACCATGATTCTATCGGCGGCGGGCTTGAGTTCATAGAGGCAGGAAGGATCGCTGGCATCGCAACCACCATAGGGGTCGAATGCCGTGCCGATTTCTCCGCTACACCGCTTCAGGGCAGGAGGATCAACAATCCCGATCAGGATTCTGTTGCATATGTGGCCATTCATGGTATTCCTCACAACAAGATACCAATGGTCAGAGATTTTTTCGCGCCCTTTACTGAATATAGAAATAAGCGGAACCGGAAGATGGTGGATCGCTTGAACCGGGTGATCAGAACCAGTGGGATAAAGCTGGATTTTCATAAGGATATAGTGCCTTTATCCATGTACAGCTTTGGCGGCAGCATCACTGAGAGGCACATTCTTTTCGGTCTGTCCCTCAAGCTAATTGAGAAGCTGGGCAAAGGCGGCGAGCTCCTTGGATTCCTGAAAGACAACCTGGGGCTCAATATAAGCGACAAGCAGGAAAAACTTCTGGCAGACAAGGACAATCCATATTACGAATATGATTTTCTTGGACTTCTGAAAAGTGAACTGGTGGCAGCCTTCTATATTGATGCCGGTGCAGAATGCCCCGGCATAAAGGAAGTAATCTCTTTCACAAGACAGATAGGGGCGGTTTCTGCATACGCATACCTTGGAGATGTGGGGGAATCGGTTACCGGTGATAAAAAAGCACAGAAGTTCGAGGATGAATACATAGAGCTGTTGTTCGACACTATAAAGGAGTTGGGCTTTAATGCAGTGACTTACATGCCCTCCCGGAACAGTGCCGCGCAGCTTGAAAGGCTTCGCTCCCTGTGCAGGAGCTACGGCTTTTTCCAGATCAGCGGAGAGGATATCAATTCCCCACGCCAGTCCTTCATATGCGAAGCCATGAAAGGTGAAGCCTTCAGTAATCTTATAGATTCTACATGGGCTCTGATAGGTCATGAGCAGGAGGCTTCCAGATGCATTGATGCAGGGATGTTTTCCCCTTCCAGCCTCAAAAAGCATCCGGAACTGGAGGATAGGATCAAAGCCTTTAAAGAAATCGGCCTCAGGCATATGAAAAAATGATATAATTTACAGTACAATGATTAATTTTTACGGTAGGTGAAGCTATGTTTGCTATTGAAAGGAAAAACAAACTGTTGTCTCTTATTCAGGAGAATAAAAGCGTGCTTGTACAGGATATGGCGGCTTTTTTTGAAGTTACCGAAGAGACCATACGCCGTGACCTGAAGGAGCTGGAAAACAGCGGCCTTATAATGCGGACCCACGGAGGTGCCATCCTTATGGACGATTCAAAAACCGAGGCGGCCGTAGAAGTCAGGGAAGGCATCAATATTCCCGGAAAGGACGCCATAGCCAGGGAGGCAGTCAAGCTTATTAAGGATGGGGACACAATAATACTTGATGCCAGTACCTCCTCCCTGTTTGTAGCCAAGCACCTGAAGAGCAGGAAGGGTCTTACTGTTATTACAAATGCCGAGAAGGTGGTATTGGAGCTCTCCGGCTGCGAGGACTTCACCCTGATATCCACCGGAGGGATCTTCAGGCACAGGAGCCAGTCCTATGTAGGCAAGACAGCAGAAACGGCTCTTTCAAACTATCATACCAGCAAGGTCTTTATTTCCTGTAAAGGCTTTTCCCCCAAAAAAGGCCTAATGGATTCAAACGAGCAGGAATCGGATATCAGGAAAGCAATGCTCCGATGCTCTGAGGAGGCTATTTTCCTGTGTGACAGCACCAAGTTCGATAAGGTGGGATATGTAGTCACAGCTCAACTCAGGGACTTCAGTTATTTCATAACCGACACCCCCATACCGGAGGATTGGTCCCGTGCCTTTGATGAAGGCGGAGTAAAAATGATAACAGCGGTGTCATCTTGAGGAAGGAACGACAATAAAAAGAAGAAGGTAACTGACACTTTTCAATTACCTTCTTCTTCTTTAGTTTTACACTATCATTTCAGATAGAACACTTCATGCATTGGTTTTATCGGCTCTGCCTCGTTGAAATCGAAGGAGCCCTTTACCATTTTGGAGGTTATGGCATTCCACCTGTTGCAGGCCTCACTTTTTGCTATATATGCAAAGGCGGCTTCAATATCGTCACATTCAAAGCAGTAGAAAAACTGGCTGCCGTTCTGGAATATCGAATAATTTTTTATTCCTGCCCTGCTGTGCTCCAGAAGTATATCCTTCCATGGCTCCAGGTGCATCTTCACATATTCTTCAAGACACTCTTCCTTTATATCCCATGTCCATGCATATTTATTGCTTTTTTCCATAATAAACCTCCCAAGGCTTAGCCTGTTTAAAGGAGTATCTTCTGCAGCTTCGGGAGCTGCAGAAGATACTCCCGCAGTTATCAGGAAATATATCCTAATATACCGTCTTCCACTCACCTATGTTCTTTGCATCGAATTTGAACGGGTCGCCAAGCATGATCTGAGTTCCGTCTCCATCTGCTATGACTTCCTTGTCACCAAGCTTGCCGGCATTGAACTTGTCTCCGACCTTGCCTGTTATCTTGCCTTCTACCAGTGCATAAGCCGCATAGCCTGTGAGATATCCCACGTCTATCGGATTCCAGAGGTACATCCACTGGCAAACGCCGCTCTCGATATACTCAGCCATTTCACTTGGAAGTCCGAGTCCGGTGAGCTGAACCTTACCCTTGAGGCCTTTGTCTGTAAGCACCTTGCCTGCAGCTGCAATACCAACAGTTGTAGGAGCTATTATACCTTTAAGTTTAGGATAGGATTTCAACAGCGCTTCTGTTTCAGATACGCTCTTGTCTCTGAGGTCATCGCCGTAAGCTACCTTCACAAGCTTGACATCCTTGTATTTCGGGTCTTCCAGTTCCTTCTTCATCCACTCGATCCAGGTATTCTGGTTAGTTGCCTGGGAAGTTGCGCTAAGAACTGCGATCTCGCCGCTTCCGCCGATCATTTCCACTACTGCCTGAATTTCTACACGGCCGATTCTTTCTGGGTCAGCCTGGTTCACATGTACCATACGGCTCTGTGCATTTACTGCGGAGTCTGCAGACAGGACCTTTATTCCTGCATCCATGGCCTTCTTGAGTGCCGGCTGCAGTGCATCGGGGTCATTGCCTGTGATTGCTATACAGTCAACCTTCTGTGCGATAAGCTCTTCTATCATCTGTATCTGTGCTTCTGCTGTAGGCTGATCCGGAGCCTTAAGTATCACTTCTCCGCCAAGCTCCTCAATTGCTGTCTTAAATCCGTCCATCTGTTTTTCACCATAAGGATTTCCTGTGTTCTTGAATATGAAAGCATACTTTTTAGCAGCTTCCGGTTTCTGCTCTGCCGCCGGCTGTTCCTCTGCTGCTGCCGGTGCCGCCGGTGCTGCCGGTGCGGCACATCCGGTCATTAACGACAATACCATTACCAATGCCAGTACCAATGCCAGTATCTTTTTCATTTTCCATCCTCCTACATTTAATTTTAATATACAAGGCAGTTTACCGCCGTATATTCATTGAGGCCGATTTTGGGCAACAACTTACCAAGCCTTGCCTATTTCATTGAAACAAGGTTGATTTTTCAGAGCAATTTCTACTGTCAGATCAGCTTTGCAGCTTGCCCGGCTTTTTGAAGTTGAATTTAAGGTTGGGAATCATTACTGCGAATATTAGAAGCAGACCTATTACTATAAGTAAGGCTTGCGCCGGTATGTTCTTCAGTCCAAGGCCATAACGCAGCAGACCTATCAGGAAAACCGATATAATGGCGCCCGGCATCCTTCCTTTTCCTCCCGAGGAGCTGACTCCTCCCAGTACTGCCATTGCGATAACATCCAGTTCGTAGCCGGTGGCCACATTAGGCCTGGTGCTCCCCATCCTGGAGGTCAGGAACAATGCAGTCACAGAAGCCATAAAACCTGTCAATGTGAAAACTATGATCTTGATTTTGTCCACCTGTACCCCGGAAAACCTGCTGGCTGTGATGTTATTGCCCATAGCATACACACGGCGTCCGAAGGTGGTCTTGTGAAGCAGCAGTCCGAATATTACCGCAAATACCACAAATACAATCAATATAAAGGGTATACCCCCTACATAGCCCCAGCCGAGGAACTTATACCATTCCGGGAATTTCCCTGAGGCCTGGTCTTCAAGTATTATATAGGCAATGCCACGGTAAATTATCATAGTAGATAAGGTTACAATAACCGCCGACAGCTCCTTGAACTTCACAATAAGCAGTCCGTTTAACAGTCCGCAGACAGTTCCTACCGCAAGACAGATAAGCATTGCTATTATCATTGGTACTCCCAGGTTGTAGGTGACGGCCATTATGACCGCCGATAAAGCAACTGTCGAAGCGACTGAGATATCTATATCGGCAAGTATAAGGACAAAAACCATGGGGAATACGATGAATGCCTTGTCAAGGAAGGTCATGGTCGCATCAAGCAGCCGCCTGGGATCAAGATAATATGGGGACAGTGAGGTATTCACAATGTTGACTATTACGAACAACAGCACCAGCATCCATTCCCACTGGAAGAAAAAGCTTTTCAGGTTGAATTCCTTTTTTGCTATGATATTTCTCTCTTTCATGGCTTATATTTTCCTCCGTATGAGATTATTCCTGTCTACACCACGCTTGACCAGAGCGTTTGTTATAACGGCAAAGAGTATAATAAAGCCCTGTATTGCATTCTGCCAGAAAGGCGACACATTGATCAGGGGAAGTGCATTGTTCAGGATACCCAGAAGCAGCGCCCCCAGTATTATCCCGGATACCTTTCCTGAACCTCCGGCAATATTCACACCCCCGAGAACACAGGCAGCTATGACGCTAAGCTCGTATCCCATTGCCGTATCCCCCTGGGCCGATGCAAATTTTGAAACCCACAGCACTCCTGCAAGACCGGCCAGTGCCCCCATTATGGAATATACAAGGATTAAGATACGGTCATTATTGATACCGCTTATTTTCGCAGAATCAGGATTGCTTCCTACCGCATATATCTGTCTGCCTGTTCTGGTGTGATTTACAAAGTAGTAAAAAACTATGTAAATTATGATTGCTATAAAAATCAAAGTGTTGATGCCAAATATCGAGCTGGTGGCTATTCCTTTGAAGCTCACCGGCATCTGATGGGCACTGACCCATTTCCCGCCGCTTATTATGAAGGTCAGTCCCCTGAATACATTCATCATGCCCAGTGTTGCTATTATCGGTGCAACCTTTGCCTTGGATATGATGAGACCTATGGTCAGACCGCAAAGCAGACCGACCAGCGTGCCAAGAAGTATGGCAAACAGTGGATGCAGCCCCATGTAAGTTTTTACCGTCAGAGCAGATATCATTCCTGAAAGCGCCAGGGTTGCTCCTATTGAAAGGTCTATACCCCGGGTGACAATGACAAGCATCATACCCACTGCAAGAATACTGAGTATCGCTGTATTTGTGAGCAGGTCATTTATATTTTCAAGGGTGAGGAAGCTTGAATTCCTCAGCTGCACCATGAACGAAAGAATAATGATGAATCCCAGCAGCCCCATTTCTCTGAATTTAGATATATTCAAGCTGTTGAAGCTCTTGTTCAGAACCTTCTCAGTCATATAACCACTCCCTCTCTTCTATACTGCTGCATCCGCAGAAGCCTGACCATTTTTGACTGCCATGGCAGCTTCAAGTATAGCTTCCTGTGTCGCTTCATCCCTGTCCAGGATGGTCGTGATCCTGCCCTCCCGCATGACCGCTATCCTGTCGCACATTCCCAGTACCTCCGGCATTTCCGAGGATACCAGTACGACGCCATAGCCCTGACATGCCAGATCGCTCATGATCTCATGCATCGCAGACTTTGCACCGACATCCACGCCCTTAGTCGGCTCATCAAGTATGATGATCTTAAGATCAGAGGTGAGCAGCTTTGCTACTACAACCTTCTGCTGATTTCCTCCCGATAAAAGGTTGGCACAGTCGAATATGCTTTTCGCCTTTACCTGCATTTTTTCTGATAAGGCTTTGGCCAGTACCGATTCCTTTTCAACATTCAGAAAGCCGTTGTCAGAAAGCTTTTCCAGGGCCGGAAGAGTTATATTCCTGACTATTTCCCAATTCAACACCAGCCCCTGCTTCTGCCTGTCCTCGGGAAGATAGCCTATACCAAGCTTCATTGCATCCTGTGGGCATTTTATCTTTATCCTCTGACCCTCCAGGTAAACATCGCCCCTATCATAGGGGATTATTCCGAATACCGCCTGGCACACTTCACTCCTGCCTGCGCCTACAAGGCCTGTAAGTCCCAGGATCTCACCCTTTCTAAGGCAGAAGGATATATCTTCAAAAACTCCTGTTTTACATAAGCCCTCAACCTTCAGCATTTCTTCCCCGATCTCTGCTTTTTTCTTCGGGAACAATTGAGTTATTTCACGGCCTACCATTGCAACTATGAGTTCATCACTTGAAATTTCATCCACCTTCCAGGTCCCGATGTATTTTGAATCTCTAAAAACAGTCACACGGTCGGCAATCTGATACATATCCTCAAACCGGTGGGAGATGAATATTATTGATGCTCCATTCTCCCGGAGCTGCTTTGTGATCCTGTAGAGCTCTTCGCTCTCCTTCCTGGTCAGCGCCGCAGTAGGCTCATCCATTATTATTATCCTTGCATTGGTGGAAAGGGCTTTGGCTATCTCAACGATCTGCTGCTGAGCAACGCTTAATGCCCCCATCAGGGTCTTCGGGTCGAAATTGGCCCCCAGTTCATCCAGAAGTCTCTTGGCCTCGATATTCATTTCGTTCCACAATATCCTGTTGGTCCCCTTCTGCACTTTTTCATGGCCTATGAAAATATTCTCGGTGACACTCAGGTCAGGATAGCAGGTGACATGCTGATATATAGCGGCTATGCCCAACCGCTGCGCATCCTTGGGATTCCTTATGTCCACCTTTTCGCCGTTCAGATAAAGCTCACCGGCCTCCGGCTGGTGGACCCCGGTAATGATCTTGATGAAGGTGGACTTTCCTGCTCCATTTTCCCCCATAAGTGCATGTATCTCCCCGGGCATCAGCTGAAAATGAACATCGTCCAGGGCTTTTACTCCCGGAAATACCTTGGTTATTCCTTTTAATTCAAGAACATACTCAGACATATTAATTCTCCTGTTCACTTTTTGTAATTTTATGAAGCCAGCATTACGGGAAACCCTGATAATGTATTGAGAAAAACTGATATTTCTTGGACATGTATGTATTATTATTTATTTTTATGTTCTTTTGTGTTTGTTTTATATATATTCTGTGTTCTTTTCGAAAATCCTTCTTTTTTATGAATATTTTTTGGATTTACATGAAATATTTTCCCTGCTTTTATTTTATAGATGTTTCTATAATTGGTGTAAAAAAGTCTTCCATTGAAGCATTTTAACAATCAAGGAAGCCTTTTTTGAAACTCGCTTACGGGGCATGACAAATTAAGGTGGAATTGATGCCCCTGCTCGTTATAAAAAAACCATGACGCTATAATGCTGCTTAATGTTGGTTTTCCAATGCATAAACAACCATACGTCATGGGCAGCGCCCAAGTATTTATACTGGAGCTTTATATAACAGCATTACAGATTCAGGTTCTCACATTTTTTGTTTGATGTTTTTTTGTGTTCTTTTTAGCGGTACCAGTTCTTTATCCCGTAACTTACGATATTACTTACCACCGGAGGCATAGTACAATATCTGTTCCTGGGTTACTTCCCCCCTGTTGAAGATTCCCCGTATCTCCCCATTAAACATCACGGCGATCCTGTCGCACATTCCCAGAACCTCAGGCAGATCTGAGGATATCATTACTACTGATGCTCCTGAAGCCACCAGCTCATTGATTATATTGTAGATATCGACCTTTGAACCTATATCTATACCGGCAGTTGGTTCTTCGATAAATAGTATCTTGGAGTTTGCAAACAGCCATTTTGCAAAAATAACCTTCTTTTTATTGCCTCCGCTCAGATTATTTACGATCTCCCTTTCACTGGCCATGATCTCCAGCCTGTCAACAAGGTCTCCAGCCTCTTCGACCTCTGCTGCTTTCTCTATGAAGCCCATTTTCGAAACTCTCTTCAAATTTGTTATAGTGATGTTCTCCCCTATGGAAGTATTGGTTATCAAGCCTTCCCCAGTCCCGATGCCGGTCACATAGCACAGGCCGTTGTTCTTTGCTATGTGGGGCGTTATGGATTTGAAAAGCTTGCCGTTTATATACAATTCCCCGTCAAAGGGTCCATCGATCCCGCATAGCACCTTTGTAAGGGTACGCCTGCCGGAACCGCTCAGACCTGTAATTCCAAAGATTTCACCCTTCCTTACATTGAAGCTTATATCCTTTATCTTCCCGTTAAAGCCGAGCTTTTCTACACGCAGCTGCTCTTTTCCGATCTTTACCTTGAGCTTCGGATATCTGTCCTCCACTTCCTTTCCGACCATCGCCTTGATTATGCCGTTTATATCCACCTCATCGACCATGCAGGTCTGTATGAGTTCTCCATCTCTTAACACCGTTACCTGATCGGCGATCCTTTTAATCTCTTCAAGCCTGTGGGATATGTATACTATAGTGACGTCAAGCTTCTTCAGGTCATTTATTACCCTGAAGAGCCTGTCGATTTCATTCTCTGTCAAAGCAGCGGTAGGCTCGTCCATAATGATGATCCGGGCATTCTGGGACAAAGCCCTTATAATCTCAATGAACTTCTGCTGCCCTATACCCAGGGTGTTCACGGCAGAGCGGGGATTCAGCCTCATTCCGAAATAGTCAAGGTAATGCTGTGTTTCCTTGTAAGCCTTCTCCCAGTCTATGAGCTTGAACCATGAGGGATTCTTCATCGGCTCCCTTCTTATGAAGACGTTTTCTGTTACATTCAGATCCGGAAAAAGCCTTGTCTCCTGATAAATCATAGCAATTCCAAGCTCCTGTGCCTGCTTGGGGTTGTTGATCACAGCCTTTGCTCCGTCTATATATATCTCCCCTGAATCAGGCGTATGCAAGCCGGCAAGTATCTTCATCAATGTAGATTTGCCGGCTCCGTTTTCACCGATCAAAGCGTGGACTTGTCCCTTATCTGCACAGAAATCTATATTATTCAGTACTAAATTATCACTGAACAGCTTTGTAATTTTTCTCATTTCCAGGAAATTACTCAAATTACTCCCTCATTTCATCGATAATGACTGTATGCGAAAGGCCTATTCAAACTCAAAGGTGGTATACAGCTTAATAGCCCGTTCAAAATAATATTTCTTATATTCATTCGGAACCTGCTTGTTTGTTATCACTTTTTTCGCCATGTCCAACCCTCCCAACCTTGCAAAGGCAGTCCTGTTGAACTTGCCGTAATCGGCCACCACTATTATTTCATTGGAAATCTTCCTGACCTCCTGGATAACCATTACCTCCTCATAGCTGTCCACGGTATAGCCCGAATCAAAGTTGACTCCCTTAACCCCTATAAATGCCTTGTTTATATAAATACCGTTAAGGGCCTGCAGTGCAAAGCCGCCTACCAGTGTTGAAGTCGATTGTATAAGGTCTCCACCGGTCACAATGACCTTAATGCCTATACTGTCCTTAAGCTCGTAGGCAATGAGCAGATCATTGGTAACGACGGTGACCCTTTTCTCCTTGATGTTCCGTGCTATTTCAAGAGATGTGGTGCCGGGACTCAGATATATGGCTTCACCGGCTTCTATCATCTGGGAAGCCACCCTGCCCATCATTCTCTTTTCCTCAAGCATGCTGTCGTCCGATACAGGCATCAGTGAATTCTGAGTTGCCTCTTCATTTAAAACCGCTCCCCCGTATGTCTTTATAAGAAAGCCCTCCAGCTCAAGCTTATCCAGGTCCCTGCGTATTGTGACCTCTGTTACGGAAAAAAGCTTGCTGAGCTCATAAACGTCCACACGTTTTTCTTTGAATAATATTTCTTTTATCCTGTTCTGTCTTTCGATAGCAAACATAAAAAAACTCCTTATTCTAAAAAAGGTCAATATTAACCAAAATTACAACAATTTATTAAGATTATAACATAATTTTGTTCTTTTGTGTTCATTTTAAAAATATCCAGCCAAAATATGTATAAAGGACAGTTCATACGAACTGCCCTTTATATATTAATCTATACCTTTATCTTATTCACTCCCAGAAGGTCGGCTGTTTTTTCAAGCAGCGGCCCGTTATGGCCTATGGACATTGCACAGTGATGTATGGGCGCCTCAGCAAACCAGCGATCCATATATTTATCCGGGTGACAGCTGAACCTTATGTGTGTCTGAGTATTGCCTATCATAAGTATCTGAGCCTTTATGGCCTCCGCTTCACTTATGATCATCTTCATTTTCCCGTCTACTGTCTGTGTCACTCCCAAAGTGGTGACCGGACCCGACCTTACATTGGCCTCCACCGATACTCCGCTTCCTTTTTTCCCATGATATACCCCCATACCTCTGAGTACCGGTTTGCCCTCGGATATGGAAATATGGAATGGTCCGTCATGTCCCATTATTATAGTTCCCTCGTCATAGTCCATTGCCACTATTTCTGAAAAGCTTCCGCCCACGTCCAGGGTATCACATATCTTCATGGCAATGGCCGTCTTCAGGTCACCCTCCCCCGAGCAGGGCACTCCTGCCGCCGTCAGAAGGGAATGTCCCACAATGAACCCGCTTTGAAGCTGCTCATAAGCATTGCCTCCTGAGCCGTGATAGTAATATGCCAGAGCATCCAGGTCATATTCCCTGACCATCCTCTCCTGAGCGGCTGCCACTTTGCAGGACCACTCCAGCTGTTCCGGCGAAGGCTTCCTCGCAATGGGGTCCGATGGGGAGTCACCGCTTATCTGGAAGAACTCCTGCACCTGTTCCAGCTTCTGCTTCACTTCAGCTTCAGTCACTTTGCCGAGACTCCTGTCCAGGTCGCACATTTCAAGGAGCTCCACATGGATGCCCATCTGTGCCTGGGCCATTGTGAAGTCGCTGTACATATCCAGCATGCCGCTGTAATTGTTGCCTAAGAATCCAAAACGGCTGTGCTGCAGCGTGCGTTTCACCGATGCAGCCCTTGCCCACTCACCGATCTCCCTCCACGCCCGGACTGCTTCCTTTCTGCCGGCTGTGTTCTCGTCTGCTACTGATATTTCCGGTGTGTCTGAAAGGCCAAGAAGGCCGTTCACTATCCTGTAGCTTATCCCGGCACGGTTGAATGCATTTGTGAATTCAGGAACCGGACAGGCGCAGCAATGTGCCAGCCATTCGCCGGTACCTGTCTTCATATAGTTCATCTTCGGGGTTGGCTGAAGGTTCAGTATGACTACCGGAGCGTTACATATCCGGTGGACAGGAAGCACTGAGGAACTGGTCACATATGTAGCGGAATGGCAGAAGATTATATCCGCGTTGTTGGAATTCATCCACTCTCCTGCTGTCCTTGCCGATATCTCATCGTCCACCAGCCCGAAATTATAAACCTCCCCAAACTCAGCTAAACGGGTTTCAATAAATTTCCCATAATGGACAATCCGGTCTCTTAAGCCTTCAAACTGGCTCCAATATGCTTTTAACCCTACGGAATACAAACCGATGCGTGCTTTTTTCACCGGCTTGAGCTTTTTGATCGTACTCATAGAAACCTCCTTATATTTGTTGTTATTTCGTCAGCTCCCTGACCAGGCTCTTCCTGTAGGCCTCGCTTTCCCAGTTCTTTATGAAATCTATGTCCCTTCCGCTCATGGCCTTTATTTCAAGTCCGCACCTGCCGATCCCATTTATAACATATGCATAGCCCAGAAGAGTCTCTTCAATGGTTAAAGCCTCAGAATAGTTGGTCTTATAGAGCCGCTCCCCTGTTTTGGTATCCACATTCAGCTTGTTTTCCGATCCGTCCACCGACAAGCTGCTGTTCAGGTATACCAGTTGATCGGGATACAGGGAATACCTTTCAAAAAAATCTGCATCTATTCTCCTACTGGTAAAAAAGTCGGTCAGATATCCGGTATTGCTGATGAATTCACTCTCTCCCCTTGCTTCAAGCTTTATGTCCGGGTAATCCTCCTTCAGCCCCAGCTGCTGCTTTATGAGGCTGTTGACCTCTTCATGCAGGCTGACCGCTCTTTCATAGCTGTCTGAGGTTACAACAAGCCCATGGTTCTCCATGAAAACTACCTCTGGGAACCTTCCATCCAGGGCAATGCACTTTTCTATCTCATCCTTAATTTTCTGGGTCAGGCAGAAGCCCGGATTTATATAGGGAATCCAGAGGAACGCATAATCCCTGCCCTTGAAAAGCCTCGCAACAGTATCCCTTCCCTCTGCGCTGCAGCAAAGTATATTTGCATAGACCGGGTGTGTATGTATGACATACTTCTTCATAATTGAGTGGAAGCCGGCCTCAACAGAAGGCCGGAGTACCGGCAGCCCTTCCATTTCCACCACGTTTTTCCTTGCTGTCTCCACGCTTTCCTTTTCAAAATCCTTATCCTGCTTCAAGTCCACACCTTCATAATAGGCTTTTATATTGCCATAGTTCACAATGACAAAGCCCTGGGCGGGAGTGATCTGGTTGAGCTTGAAACCTGACGCCTTGACGGCCATAAGGCTGCCATCCAGCTTCACGGAGGTGTTCCCCCCTCCGCCCTGTACATAGTCGGCCCTGCTGCCGACGGCCTTTGATATTATCTCAAGCTCCCTGAAGTATTGTTCAAACATTTCGATACCCCTTTTCCACTTTTATCTGTTCCTTAATACCTTTTCTTCATAATCCTGCACTTCTTCGATCCAATCAGCTCCGGCAGGAACCCCCATATTCAGGCAGTATTTATCCCAGACAGCTCCAAAGGGCAGTGTCTTGAACTCTTCCATAAATGCAAGCCTCCTGCCGTAATTGCCTGAGTTCTCTTCCTTCACCAGCACCTCTGTCGGCTCAAGCAGGGCCATCATTATTGATTTCAGCGCCGCTCTTGTTCCAGTTACCCATGCCGTAATCCTGTTTATGCTTCCGTCAAAGAAATCCAGTGCATATGATACCCTGTCAAAGGCATTGCAGCGCTTGACCTCCTGTGCAAGGGCAATAAGCTCGTCGTTCAGTATGACTACATGGTCGCTGTCCCAGCGCACCGGTCTGCTTACATGCAGAAGCAGCCTGTCGGTGTAAAGCAGCGTAGAGGATATCTTGTCAGCGATGCTTTCGGTAAGGTGGAAATGCCCCATATCGTAGCAGATGGTCACATCATTCTTCAAACCATAGCCCATTACAAACTCATGGGAACCGACAGTGTAAGACTCAACGCCTATGCCGAAAAGCTTGCTTTCGAGAGCATCTACAAGATATTGCCTATCATATCTGTCCTCCAGAATTTCATCCAGGGACTTTTTCAGCTGCATCCGGTATCCCAGCCTGTCAGCGGCGGCATCCTTCATTCCGTCAGGCACCCAGATATTCATGACACAGGGAGTGCCCAGCTCTTTTCCCATATCGGCAGCTATCCTGCGGCACGCTTTTACATGCCTGATCCAGAACTGCCTGACTTCCTCATCCTTGCTGCCCAGTGTAAAGCCCGAAGCCGCCATGGGATGGCTGAAGCAGGTGGGATTGAAGTCTATACCTACGCCCAGCCTTTTCGCCCAATCGATCCATTTTCTGAGATGCTTTGTTTCTATCCGGTCTCTCTCAACTATCTCATCCCCTGTTTCCGCATAAATAGCGTGAAGATTTACCCGATGCCTGCCGGGAATAAGGCTTAATGCCTTTTCATAATCTGTCCGGAGCTCATCACCGTTTCTTGCCCTGCCGGGATAGTTCCCTGTACTCAGTATCCCTCCGCTAGCCCCTCCGGCAGAATTTTCAAAGCCGTTAACATCATCGCCCTGCCAGCAGTGCAGTGAAATCGCACGTCCTTTCATGCTTTCCAGAACCTCATCGGTATCAACTTCAAAGGCAGCATAAGCTTCCTTTGCATACCGATACCTGTCGTTTATTGCCTTCTCCGAATTATACCCGTTCATATGACTCCCTCCTGTATTCAATTATTAGTGCCTCGTAACGTATATCCCTTCTTGAGCATGCGAGGCACTGAATCAAGGATGTGATTATTAACACTATGAAAAACAAGAAAGCTGTTGTGTTAATAATCTCTAGATAGCAGCTTTGAAAACCTGCCGTGTGCATCCTCCCAGCCATCCCTTTCGGAAGGGAGGTATTCCTCTGTGGGGAATGATCTCCTTATAAGCTCCCTGGCTTCACTCAGACCTGATACTTCGCCCAGGGCAAGCAGTTGGGCCGTCAGGTTGCCCACAGCTGTGGCCTCTGCCGGACCTGTGATTACTGGTCTGCCCGCTGCACTTGCCGTGAACTGGTTAAGCATGGTATTCTTCGTACCGCCTCCGACCACATGAATGACTGGAATCTCATAGCCAACTACGCTTTCCAGGCCTTCAAGGGTCATGCGGTATTTAAGCGCAAGGCTTTCCATGATGCATCTCACAATTTCCCCCTTGCTTTCCGGAAGCTTCTGGCCGGTTTTCCTGCAGTACTCCCGTACTCTTTCAGGCATATTCCCCGGACTGTAGAACATATCGTCATCCGGGTCTATGAACATCGTAAAGGCTTTGGCCTTTGAAGCCTGCAGAGCAAGCTCCCGGTGGCTCAGAGTCTCTCCTGCAGCCTCCCATGTCCTCATGCATTCCTGGTATATCCATAAGCCCATTATATTTTTAAGAAGCCTTGTAGTGTTGTAAATGCCTCCCTCATTGGTGTAGTTCAGTCTGTAGGTATCTTTATTTATAACCGGCCCGGGCAGCTCAGCCCCAAGAAGGGACCATGTTCCGCTGCTTATGTACGCATATCTGCTGTTTGCTGCCGGCACAGCCACAACAGCACTTCCGGTATCATGCTCCGCTACGGCTATTACCGGTACCGGCTTCAAATTGAGTTCTTCGCTTACGTGTTTTGTGAGATTACCTACCACAGACCCCGTACCTATGATCCCTGTAAGTATCCTATCCGGTATGCCGAGCCTGGACAGCAGCCCTCTCGCCCAATCCCCTTTCACAGGGTCATACATCTGTGAGGTACTGGCGATGGTGTACTCGCTGGCCTTTACCCCCGTCAGGAAATAATTCAACAGGTCGGGTATGAAAAGCAGTGTCTCCGCTTTTTCAAGCACCGGGGAATTATTAAGCTTCATTGAAAGCAGTTGATACAGAGTGTTGAATTTAAGGAACTGAATACCGGTCTCCCGGTAGATCTCCCTTTTAGGGATTATACGGCAGGCTTCCTCTATCATCCCATCATTGCGGCTGTCCCTATAGTGAAAGGGTATACCCAGCAGCTGCCCCCCGGCATCCAGCAGCCCGAAATCCACCCCCCAGGCGTCTATGCCTATGCCGGCAAAATCTCCGTCTCCACTCTTCAAGCATTTCAGCATCCCCTGCTTCATTTCATGATAGAGCCTTAGTATATCCCAGTAGAAGCTGCCGCACATCATCACCGGATCATTGGAAAACCTGTGTACCTCGTCGAGCTTCAGGACATTCCCGTCATAACGCCCCAGAATGCCCCTGCCGCTGCTTGCCCCATAGTCGAAGGCCAATAGCTTAAGCACTTTTATCCCTCCTGTCTCCATATCGGGTATCTATTGTTAAATCAGATTTTAATACAATACGGCTCTCTTTTCTTTGGGATATATTATTATTCTTTTGGGTTATGCTATCAGCTTTCGGATTGTACCGGTCTATGATATTCTATAAATATAGAATTGATTATTCGAAGAGGTGAAAAGTATGGGTGTACAGTCTTATCCCCTGTTGAAAGGCGATTCCCTGTTCAGGAAAGACGAGTTGGTATACATAAATAAATCAAGCGAGCTGCAGGAATATATGAACTTGATGCACAAGCATGATTTCATTGAGATCACTTATGTAATATCAGGCACAGGAAAGCATGTGGTCGGTGAAAACCAATACGACACCTCCAAGGGCGACCTTTTCATAATAAACTATGATGTACCTCATGGCTTTTTCCCCGGCCCCGAAGGAAAGGAAGGACTTACAGTCTTTAACTGTGTGTTCATGCCCAAATTTCTGGATGCCTCCCTGTTCGGCAGCATCAATTTCCATGATATAACCTCATCCTTTTTATTCAGATCCCTTTTCCCGGACAGCACCGCCCCGCTTCCCGACCTCAACCTCCGGGGAACGGATTTCCAGGAGGTCGGAGTGCTTTTCAGCAATATGTATGCAGAGTATAAAGGGATGGAAAAGGGTTACTGTGATATTATCAGGGCGTATCTCATAGAGCTCATCATCAAGATATTGAGATACATGGATACAGGCAAGCCCAAATACACCCTACCCAAGAATGAAGAGCTGGTAAATAAGGCTATTGAATATCTGAAACACAATTATAATACTGATGTAAGGCTTGAGGATGTGGCCTTAAGATCCTTTATAAGCAAGAATTACTTCAGCAGGCTTTTCAAGGATGTGACAGGCACCAGCTTCAGTGATTATGTCCAGAAGCTAAGGATAGACGAAGCCTGCAGCCTGCTGCGGAATACCGATATGAAGATTACCGGTATCGCCATGCAGACAGGCTTCAATGACATGAAGTTCTTTTATGAGGTTTTCAAAAAAATAACCGGCAAAACACCGGGAGATTATAGGAAAATATAGTGCCTCGTAACGTATATCCCTTCCAGAGCAGGCGAGGCACTGAATCAAGGTTGTGATTATTAACACCAGCTTTTCATTTGCTCCAAGGTTCTTATCATTTTGAAAAGGGTGTCATTTACAGGCGTAGGGACTCCATACTTCCTTCCCATTTCACACAATACGCCCGAAAGCATCTCCACCTCTGTTTTCCTTCCTGCTTCCATGTCCTGCAGCATGGAGGTCTTCCCGTCAGCCGAAAGGGTTCCCAGCACCCTGTGTGCCTCTGCTATGTCCCCTTCCCGAAGACCTACTCCGGCTTTTGCAGAAACCGCAATCACTTCCCTCATGGCTGAATCAATAAGCTCATGGGCCTCACTTATATTCCGGAATACCCCATAGGTCGCACCAAGCACTGCCGAAGCCTGATTGACGCCTATATTTATCATGTATTTCCACCATATGGCTTTTACCATGTCCTCAGGTATAACATAGGGTATACCCGCTTCATCAAATAAAGCCTTGACACGTTCCACTCTCTCACTTTGAAGCTTGTTCAGACTTTCCCCGAAATACAGCTTTCCAAAGCTGGTATAACGGATATCATTAGCATTTCTGACTGCATCGATGCCCACGCAGGAGGAATACAAGAGCTTTTCCATGCCAAAAGCCCCGCCTAATATTTCTTCGCTGTCGATACCGTTCAGGAGGGACATGATAATGGTATCGGGCCCTATGCGCTTTCTAATTGCATCGACAGCCTGGCTGAGATTGTGATATTTGACCGCTATAAGGATCAGATCCGCATAGGCTCCATCATCCTCAGGCCGTATGAAATTAAAGTCATAGGGCTTCCCATTCACAGTCAGCTTGTTTGTGGAATATTTTCCGATCCTGCTGCTGTCTGCGATAACAGTGAAATCAATGGAACCGGTATCGAAAAGCTTTGCAGCATAACTGCCCCCTATGGCTCCCAGGCCAATGACCGATACATTTTTAATCTTTTTCACACAATCAGCTCCTTTATAACGTATGGCAGCCCTTCTGCCCATATTTAATGCTGCCCTTTTCCATACTGGAATTATACTACATTTCAAGCCTTACTGCCACATTATCTTCAGGCTCTTTTTCATCTGTCGAACAAAAACGATTTTACCAATGCGAAGTATTCCCTGATATGACTGTTCATCCTGACAGAAGCCGGGGTGCTGCTTGTGATTCCATAAGGTTCAAATCCGACGCGCCTTGCAAGGAATTTGGCCCTCAGCATATGGAAATCACTTGTTGCCACTACGATGCGGGTGGTATTCCTGCCCTCAATGTTCTGCAGTAATTCCCGGGAAAACACAAAATTCTCCATTGTACTTGTTGCCCTGTCTTCCTCAAGGATCCTTCCTGCAGCTATGCCCTTTGATATCAAATACCTTTTCATTGCCTCAGCCTCGGTAATACTTTCTCCAAAGCCCTTACCCCCTGAGACAATAACATCAGTATCTGGATACTTCTCCATATATTCAAGTCCTTTCTGCAGACGCTCCTGCAGGGTCGGGGTTATCTCGCCCTCATGCAGTCCTCCTCCAAGTATTATAATGTAGTCTGCATCCACATCCTCCTGCAGGGAGCTGCTATAAGTAATCAGCACTTCCAGGGAAGCGAAGAATATGACACCGCATACTACCATGGCACAGACAAGCCTTCTTGCCAATGGATCCTGAATGACAGGCCTTCCCTTACGTACCCAAAGCCCGATATAAATATAAACAATAATTATAAGTCCTGCTATACCCGGAAATAATGACCCTACATTTATTCCCGTATATATGGAGACCAGGATTGTATCGATCACTCCAAGCATACCAAGCATCAGCAACAAATAATAAAACCACTTTTTATAATTTCTGTTCATTGCATTTCATCCACTCACTTTACACATGTTTTTCCCATTCAGCAGGAAAGTCATTCAATCGGCAAATAAATAGACATCTATTTACAAATATTAGTATTTTATGATATAATTAGTAAATAATGGTAATTTAGGAGGGTTGTTATGAAAAAAATAAGGGTTTCTGTAAAATGCGGTGCTGTTTTTCTTGTTATACTCTCCATGCTGTGCAGTACGACTGCAGCCTTCGCATACTCCTCAACGGATACCCAATCCCCCACGGCTCCAAAGGAATTAACTGCTGTAAATGCTACCCATACAGCTATTTCATTAAGCTGGGCGGCATCAAAGGACGACAAATCGGTAAAAGGTTATCAAGTGTATAGGGACGGCAAGAAAATCACATCCGCTTCAAAAACTACTTACACAAATACCAGACTGGTTCCGGGCAGGACATATACATATGCCGTAAGGGCATATGATGCTGCCGGCAATATATCAGAGAGCAGTAATGTAATAACCGCCTCAACAATAAGTGACCTGCAGGCTCCTTCTGCTCCCGGGGGACTGAAGGCAGCCTCCGTGACCCATACCTCCGCATCGCTCACCTGGAAGCCTTCAACAGACAATGTAGGTGTAAAAGGCTACGAAATATACATTAACGGAAAAAAAGCCGCATCTACCTCCACCGCTCACTATGACTATAAAAAGCTTACTCCGGGCACTGCCAATACACTATATATAAAGGCATATGATGATGCCGGCAACTATTCTTCACAGAGCAGCAGCATCTCGGTCAATACCCTGCCGGATGAAACGGCGCCATCTCCACCGGTTGGACTTAAAGCTTCTTCCGTAACCTTAACGGAAGTGAATCTGACCTGGTCGCCTGCTGCGGATAATGTTCAGGTCAGAGGCTACGATATCATCCGTGACGGTATCAAGATCGGCACCTCAACCAAAACAAGCTACTGCAGCAAAGGCCTGTTCCCCGGAAAAAGCTACACCTATACAGTGAGGGCCTCCGATATTTCAGGCAATCTATCAAGCAGCAGCAGCCAGGTAAATGTGGCCACATTGAAGGATCAACAGGCACCAAAAGCTCCAACGGGGCTTAAGGTGGCTGACATCAAGAATTCGTCTGTTTACCTCGAATGGAAGGCTTCCACCGATAATGGCAAGGTAGCAGGCTACCAGATATACTGCAACGGTATTGTAATCAGCACCGCAGCGGGAACCTCACGCAAAGTGACAAATCCCTTCGGTCCGGGTTCTATTGATTTCTATATAAGATCCTATGACCAGGCAGGCAACCTGTCGGACAGCAGCAATACGGCAACTGCCGTAACGCCTTAATAATTGCCCCAAAACATAGAAGCACCTGTTATACACATACTACCATAACAGGTGCTTCTTCTCAATTATCTGTTTATTTGATGTGCTAAGCTCCCAGGCAGGCAACCAAATGTCCTCCTCCAGCATCCCTGAGCACAGGCACTTCTTCACAGCAGCGTGGCAGTACGCAGTTGCAGCGGGTATGGAAGCGGCAGCCTGAGGGTGGATTGGCCGGACTTGGGACATCTCCCTGTAAAATTATCTGGTTCCGTTTGGCCTCCGGATCAGGAATGGGTATTGCCGATAAAAGAGCCTTAGTGTATGGGTGAAGCGGATTTTTATATAATTCCCTTTTCTCCGCTATTTCAACCACTTTTCCCAGATACATCACGGCTACCCTGCTGCTGATGTGCTTTACAACGCTCAGATCATGGGATATGAACAGATAAGTCAGATCGAACTTCTGCTGCAGCTCCTGCATCAGGTTCAGCACCTGGGACCTTACGGATACATCCAGGGCAGAAACAGGTTCGTCGCAGATGATCAGCCGGGGATTGACAGCCAAAGCTCTGGCAATACCTATTCTTTGCCGCTGCCCTCCGGAAAACTCATGGGGATAGCGGCTCATGTGATGGCTGTCCATCCCGACTTCCTTAAGCAGATGAACTATTCTTTCCTTTCTTTTCTCCCCTTTTGCCAGCTCGAATATCTCCATAGGCTCGCTCAGGGTCTCTTCGATGGTCATCCTGGGATTCAGGGATGCATAAGGGTCCTGGAAAATTATCTGCATCTTTTTTCTCAGCTGGCGGACTTCTTCATCCCTGAGCCGGAATATATCCCGCCCCTCGAAGCACACTTCCCCTTCAGTAGCATCCAGCAGCCGGAGTATGACACGGCCCAGTGTGGACTTTCCGCATCCGCTTTCACCCACTAGTCCAAGGGTCTCCCCCTTCTTTATGGATAGGTCTATGCCATCAACGGCTTTGACATATCCTACGGTTTTTTGAAGGACGCCGCTTTTGATAGGAAAATATTTCTTGATATTCCTTATTTCAATCAGAGAATGCTCTATCGCTTCAGACATTGGCTCCTTCCTCCTTTTCCTCAATGTCAGCATCCCACTGGGGGGAATACTTCCAGCATCGTACTTTACGTCCATCCAGAGGGAACAGCTCCGGCTCCTGGCGGCTGCAGATGGGCCTTGCTTCCGGGCAGCGGGGATGAAACCGGCATGCCTTGGGCATATGGGCCGGATTAGGGATCATTCCCTCTATTACATAGAGTTTATCCTGCTCTACATCCATCCTGGGGATTGAACCCAGGAGTCCCACGGTATAGGGATGCTTAGGAGCTCTGAACAGTGCTTTTACATCCGCATACTCCACTACCCTGCCTGCATACATGACCAGTATATTATCCGCCATCTCCGCCACCACGCCCATGTCATGGGTTATCAGCATGATTGCGGTGCCAAGCTTGCGCTTCAGCTCCTTCAGAAGCTCAAGTATTTGGGCCTGGATGGTCACATCCAGAGCAGTTGTCGGTTCATCGGCAATCAATAAGGCAGGATTGCAGGAAATAGCCATGGCTATCATCACCCTCTGACGCATGCCTCCGCTGAGCTGATGCGGATATTCATTGATACGCTGCTCAGGCAGGGGAATACCGACAAGCTTGAGCATATCCACAGCTTTTTTGACCGCTTCCTTTTTGTTCAGCTTCTGATGCAGGCATATTACCTCTGTAAGCTGATCGCCTATTGTATATACCGGATTGAGTGACGTCATCGGCTCCTGGAATATCATAGAAATGGCATTTCCCCGGATATGCCTCATTTCATTTTTTGTTTTTTTCAAAAGGTCTTCTCCCCGGAAGATGATTTCACCGGCAACAGTTCTGCCGGGCGGATCAGGAACGAGCCTTAACATTGAAAGGCAGGTAACGCTTTTTCCGCATCCCGACTCACCAACTATACCCAGAGTTTCTCCCTTCCTCACCTGGAAATCGACCCCGTCAACCGCCGGCATAACAGCCTCATCAGTATAAAAATATGTTTTAAGGCCTTTAATGTCCAGAATGATATCTTCCAAATTCATTACCCCCATTTGTTCCATGAATTTATCCTATACCGACAGGTTTCTCAGCTTTGGATCAAGGTGGTCCCTAAAGCCATCACCCAGCAGATTGAAGCCCAGCACGACAACAAGGATCGCAAGACCGGGGAAGGTGGCGTACCACCAGTGGCTCAAAAGGTACTGACGCCCTGCTGAGATCAGTGCACCCCATTCCGGTGTGGGCGGCTGTGCTCCCAGGCCGATGAAGCTCAGGCCTGCAGTCAATTGAATTGCAAAGCCTATATCCATCGTCGCCTGCACTACTATGGGCGATATGCAATTAGGCAGTATATGCCTCCATATTATTCTTGACTGCTTATTCCCCAGGGCTCTGGCAGCTTCTACATACTCATACTCACGCAAAGCCAGGACCTGCGCCCTGACCAAACGGGTATACCAGGGCCACCAGGTGAGACTGGCAGCAATAACCGCATTGCTGAGGCTGGGGCCCAGGGCGGCAGCAATAGCCATAGCCAGTATCAGCGAAGGAAATGCAAGGAAGACATCTGTTATACGCATGATGATTTCATCTATCCAGCCGCCGAAAAATCCGCTGACAGCGCCTGTAACAACCCCTATGACGATAGCTACTGACACGACCTCAAGCCCAACAAGTATGGATATCCTGGCTCCGTACAGTACCCTTGAGAACACATCCCTGCCCAGTTCATCAGTGCCCATGGGATGGACCTGCCCCGGCGGAAGAAGCTTGTCGGACATTGAGATAGCTTCCGGGTCGTAGGGTGCAAGCAGGGGAGCCAGCAGTGCGGTTAAAAGCAGCAAAAGGATTATAACTGCTCCGATAATATTCAATGGGTTGCGGAAGAACTTTTTTATCAATTTATTATTCATAGATTAACACCCCCCAACTTTACTTATACACGATCCGTGGGTTTGCCAGAGCATAACAGATATCTGTGATCAGATTCATAAACACAAATATGACTGTAATTACCAGTGTAACTCCCATAATGGCGGGAAAGTTCAGGGTCATTATGGCATGAACACCATAGTTGCCGATGCCGGGCCAGGAAAAAATCGTCTCGGTAAGGACAGCTCCCCCCAACAGAGAAGCAAACTGCAGTCCCACAAGAGTCAGGACAGGAAGTATGGCATTGCGAAGCGCATGCTTGTATATAACGATTCTTTCAGCCAGGCCCTTAGCCCGGGCTGTACGGATATAGTCGGCTCCCAATATCTCCAGCACGCTGGAACGGGTCATCCTTGTAAAAACAGCCGTAGCCGCATATCCTAAGGTAAGCGCGGGCAGTACCATATGTATGATGCTGCTCTTTAATGCGATCCAGTCCCCTGTGAGTAAGCTATCCAAAATATATAATCCCGTTATATGGGTCGGAGGCAATAAACCTACTGCAATCCGCCCTCCAATGGGTAAAAGGTTCAGCCACTTGTAGAAAACCAACTGCAGCAGAAGGCCCAGCCAGAATATCGGTGTGGATGCTCCCAGCAGGCATAATATCCTGCTGCTGTGGTCAACAGGTCTGTCCTTTTTTACAGCAGATACGATGCCTAAAGGGATACCCGCCAATACACTGATGGCCAGGGCAAATACCGAAAGCTCCACAGTAGCAGGCAAACGGGCTTTGATATCCTCCGTGACAGGCCTCCTGGTCTCGATAGAGGTTCCAAGATCACCATGCAGCAGACCTTTCATATATTCAACATATTGAACCGGCAAAGGCTTGTCAAAGCCTAAGGAATGGCGCAGGTTCTCAATCTGTTCGGGGCCGGCATGAGGGCCGGCCGCCAAACGGACAGGATCGCCAGGAACGGCATGTGAAATGAGGAAAGTCAGCAATGACATGCCGAGCAGCACTATTATAGCCATTAGAAATCTTCTAAGGATATAAGCCCTCAATTAAACCCCTCCTGTTTTATTCTTTATACATCTGATAGAAGTTATAGGAAAGCAGCGGGTGATATACAAAGCCTTTGACCCACGCACGCTTCGCAACGTTTGAATCCATCAGAAGGATCCATACAACAGGTGCATCTCCGTTGATGATCTGCTGGATCTCCTTATACATAGGCTCCCTGACAGCCGCATCGGTGGTCTGGCGGGCAGTATCCAGCAGTTTGTCAACCTCTTTGTTTATGTAGAAGCACTGATTAATGGAGCCGATCTGCTTAGAACCATAGCTGGCATTCAGCACATCATCGGGATCCATATAGTCAGGATAAAAGCCGGAGACAAACATATCCGAAGCTGTGTCGGGAGCGGCCAGCATGTCTTTTATAGTAGCCCAGGCCAATACTTGTATATCAACCTGTATTCCGATCTCCTTCATATTCTGCTGGAACAGCTCTGCAATACGCTTATATTCATCCGCACCGGTCTCTACCTGAATTGTGAATTTCAGGTCCTTGCCGCCGGGGTAGCCTGCTTCGTCCAGTAATGCCTTGGCCTTTTCCACATCCGTATCATAGGGGACTATGCTGCTGTCATGGGCCCACATGCCCTGGGGAAGCGGTCCCTGCATCTTGGTACCCATATTATTGTATATGGAAATTGCATCCTTGTAATTGAAGGCATAAGCTATAGCCTGGCGTACCAGCTTGTTTTTAAGGGCGCCTCTCTGGTTGTTAAGCCAGATTCCCAGCAGATTGAGGGTATTATGCTGCTCCAAAGCCAGGTCTTTGTTCGCCGACATGGTTGTGAGAGCATCACGGGGAACACTTTCAGCAAAATCGGCATCGCCGTTTTCCAGCATCAGGCGCTGGGTGTTGGACTCGGGAGTGGTTTTGAAAATAATCTTTGAGACATGCTTACCATCCCAGCCTCCCCAGTATTCATCGAACTTATCCATTGTAAAGTCCTGCCCTATATTCCATGCAGTCTGCCTGTAGGGTCCTGTCCCTGCCATATTCTGCTTCAGCCAGTCCTTTGCCAGATCACCGTTCACTTCATGCCCGGTGATGGCCTTGGGGCTTATTATTGCAGGACCGGCCGGCTGGGCAAGGGCATGCAGGAAGGGTACAAAAGGATAGGCGAGGGTGAATCTGGCAGTGTTTTCATCAACTGCCTCTACCTTGGTGATCATGTCAAACATCCAGGCAGGCCCCTCATTGATCTTCAGCATTCTTTCAAAGCTTGCCTTGACAGCTTCGGCATTGAATGGTTCACCATCGTGGAATTTCACGCCTTTTCTCAGGTGGAATACCCATATCTTGCCGTTATCCTGGGATTCCCAGCTCTCGGCCAGCATTGGCTTTATCTGGCTCCCTCCCTGCTCATAGGTAACAAGCCCTTCATAAGCCTGGCTTGTTACGACCAGGGATTCAGGATCATAAGCAATAGCAGGGTCTACGGTACTTGGCTGCTCGGTAGTTGCATAAATCATGGTGTCAGGATTCTTGACTGCAGGAGCGGTCACGGCAGCGGCTGGCGCCGCTTCACCGGCAGCCGGGGCTGCCTCCTGGTTCGCTTTGTTGGCAGCCGGAGCACATCCGGTTATTGAAGCAAGCACCAGGATAATAACCAACAGAACGGACAATAGAGATCTGCTTTTTTTCAACTTAATTCATCCCCTTCTCATTTTTTCTATAATGGATCACCGCAGGCTATGCAATATCCCTCCTTTTCCTTATTTTTCTCATCATACTTGCACCACTTCGTTTGTGCCATTTCATATATCATCAGCTATTATCCTCACTTCAGGTAACATTTGCAGCATCATTATTCCATTTATATGCAGGCCTGTACTTGCATATGTGTCTTTCCTATTTGTAGGAATCCACTGCAAATAAAGAAGCACCTCATGTTATTCCACTAACATGAAGTGCTTTGATTAAAGATATATGTCTGGTTATATACTGTCCCCTGCCGAATGGGCAGAATTAACCTGATTGTTTTAGGCAAACAGACGGTTTATTGCGTATTCATACAAATCGGGGATAACATCGAAAGAGAAGGATATATTCAGCCTCTCAGTGTATTTGTGTACGTCTTTGCCATAAGGTCCTAGTACAAAGCCCGGTATATCCAGCACCTTCAGGCTTTCCACAGGCAGCTTGTAAAACCTTCCGGCACCAGGCATATTTTCATAGACCTCATCAATTGGACAATTCTCTTCCAGGCCGGTGTAGCTCAAATCGCATATGCCGGTATAATAGTAGGCCTTTTCAAAGGGCTCATTGTGCTTTGATGCGGCATATTCCATAATATCCTCTATAGCATCCAGCACATGACGGTTTTTTGCCGTGCTTTCCTCAGGAAAGCGGCTGGGATAATAAGGTGGAATGAAGGAGATGACGATCATCGGCCTTTTTTCCGGATACCTGTCCATAGTTTCCTTTAAGATATATACCGCTTTGGTTTGAATGTCAAGTCCGCAACGGTCCCATTCCTCGATTTTACTGTCCAGGTAGCTGTCAAATTCCAGGCCGTAATGTTCCTTTACCCTGTCATAAAGCTCTTTATAGGTAATGACATACGGACTTGCCTCAAATCTGTCCACTGTCTGGCCGTACTTTTCCTCATAGGACCTGTGTCTGGCTTCAAGCTCCTTAAGCACATTGGAAAAAGCCTGCAAAGCCAGCTTCTTAAGCTCACTCAGCAAGCGCTCAGTATCATTGCCCAGAGTTACAACATTATAGTAAGCTGCCGCATACAAGGCCGTCTGAACCGAGTACAATGTCTTAAGGTCCACCTGCCTAAGGCAGATCGGCGGAGGTGTTGCCACCCCTTTACTGTACTCGCATAGTCCGGTATTCAGATTCAAAAGCTTGTTGACCTCGGAAGACATTAGCGTAGGATCAATACCAGCAAAGGGTTCACTTACATGAGTCTCTTTTCCTGCAAAGAAAAACATGGGCATGATCTTGCCGGAAGCCCCATAATGGATGTATCTCATTTTATCACCGGCATTTTTGGGGGCATAACACTCAGTAAGCATTACTGCTGTGAATTCATACCCTTCATTCTCCTGCAGACCAGACAGATACTCTGCCGCGCCCAGCATTCCTTCCGAATTGGTCTCTTCCGACGGCACCGAAAGGAAAAGAAGGTTGCCTTTAAAGTCATTTCTCCGGGAGTACTCCCTCAGAAGCTCAATGCAAAGTGCCAGACCGAATTTCATATCCGCCGTGCCGCGTCCGAAAATCCAGTCACCGGACCGGAGATCTGCTGCCGAATCCTCATCCAGCTTCAGCTCCTGTATCCTTCCTGCCAGCTCCGCCGGATTGAAGGCATATGGCTTCAGATGCCCATATTCTTCTACATCCACTACATCATGATGGCCTGTCAGGATCACAGTCTTCCTGCTCCCGGGATCCATCCGGAGCAGCGCGGATACAAAGCTTCGGTTGTACGGATCCTGCTCCAGCCTGATCATTCTGAGGTTTTCCTTATGCTCACTGAAATAAGGTATCTCTGCCGTCAGCTCATAAACTCTTTTAGCTGTGAGCTCCTCACTTTCAGTGCCGGAGATTCCCGGCACCTCAACCAGCTTCAGCAAGGTATTCATCAGGTCTTCCTTTCTTATCATGCTGCTATCACCCTTTCTATTCATAAGTGCCGGTGAAACCACCCATTCACTTGATTGAATGCATATCCAAGACTAACTATTCCTCAGCACCGTGATAAACCCGTCAAGTATCTCGTGACTTATTTTAAAGCCTTTACCCAGATAAAACTTCAATGCATTGTCGTTCCCGTTTGATACAAAGATAAACAGGTCATCTATTGACTCAAATGAATTCAGCCAATCCATGGACTTTTCAAATAAAACGCTGCCAATACCGGTATTCCGGTAATCCTCTTTTATAAAGAACTGCGAAAGACAGCCTACATCATCACCTTTTACAGAATCAAAATCAAAGAAGGCATCACATTGTAAGGTGGCAAAACCGCCGGAATAGGTCTCCTTTGGCGCAATAGTGCTGTACGCATATCCGACTATTTCATTTTCATCTTTTGCTGCCACTATGTAATTGGCTTTAGAACTCTTGACTGCAGGAACCATTCTTGTTTCAAAGCACATACCGTCAAAAAACTCAGGATGGATATATGCCCTGGATTTTTGGTATGTCATTAAGTCATTGCACAGATCCTTGATGATAACAATATTATCCTCCAAAACGACTTCATAATGAATACTCATTTTTGTCTTCCCTTCCAAAAAAAATTGAAAAATATGTTTGATTGATCAATCGGCTTTGATATCATTATATCAGTAAGAATTATTATGACAAGTATAATGAAAAACATAAATGATCAGGATGCAGTGGAATAGCTTTCCCCAAGAGCATCCTTCTGTCCCCCCAAATTTACGTTCTCAGGCTCAAGGCTTAAAAGTTTTTGCTATATAGTAACAAATATACCCTATCATGCTAATAATAGCATGATAGGGTATTATATTTCTACTTATTTCCTTATTCTATTTCTTGTCCGTTGCTTGGCGCTTAGTCCCAAACTCTTCATTCAAAGCTTTGACAAGTGCAATACATGCCACTACCATAACAATGGCGAAGGGGAATGCTGCTGCTATTGATGCTGTTTGAAGTGCCTTCAAGCCACCTGCAATCAATAATGCAAATGCCAGTAAAGCCTGCACAAAGCCCCAGAGAATTTTCTTCCCGTTTGTGGGGTTCAAATCCCCATGTTGTGACATCATACCAAGTACAAAAGTTGCAGAATTTGCCGAGGTTATGAAGAAGGTTCCGAGCAGGACTATGGCAATCAGAGATATTATGTAGCCAAGGGGATATTGATTCATAACTATAAAGAATGCAGTCTCAGTGACTTTTGTAGCTTCTGCTGCTATTTCTGCACCCAGGTTTATACCCAGTGCCCCAAAAACTGCGAACCATATAAAGGATGCAAGGGATGGCGCCAGTATAACACCTATCACAAATTCCTTTATAGTTCTTCCCTTTGATATTCTGGCAATGAAGGTACCGACAAATGGTGCCCATGCAATCCACCAAGCCCAGTAAAATATCGTCCATCCGCCGATCCAGCCGTTGTCGCCAAAGGCTTCAATATGGAAGCTGTCATAGATAAACTGGTCGAAATACATTCCGATACCGTTCGTGAGGGAGTTTATCATTTTTATCTTAGGCCCTACTATAATAGAAAGAACCAATATAGCAAATGCGAAAACAAGATTTGTATCGGATAAAAGCTTTATACCTTTTTCTATACCGCTTACAGCGGTCCATATGTATATCACCGTTATTACTGATATTATCCCGAGCTGCACTATAGTTGTAGTCGGAAGGCCGAACATATAATTAAGTCCGCTGTTGATCTGCAGTGTTCCTATTCCAAGGGAGGTAGCAACACCGGCGACTGTAGCAAATATCGCCAGTATATCAATACTCTTACCGATAGGACCATTGACACCCTTTTCACCGATAAGCGGTGTGAATATACTGCTGATAAGCCCGGGGGCATTTTTTCTGAATTGGAAATATCCCAGTGCAAGTCCTATTACGGCATAGTTGGCCCAGGGGTGGAAGCCCCAATGGAAGAAGGACTGCTTTATCGCAAAATTGGCGGCTTGCACTGTTGCCCCTTCCATACCGAGAGGGCTCAAATAATGGCTCAGAGGTTCTGCTACTCCCCAGAATACCAGCCCGATACCCATCCCGGAGCCAAAAAGCATACCGAACCATGAAATATTACTGAATTCAGGTACAGAGTCATCAGACCCGAGCTTTATTTTCCCGAACCTGGAAAAAGCAAGATAAACACAAAAAGCTACGAACAGAAACATTGACATCAAATATAACCAACCGAATTTGTCTACCAGGAAGTTAAACAGTCCGTTTGCAGCACTTCCAAAGCCGGCTGGGGCGAGTATGCCCCAACCAACAATTGCAAATACCACTACCAAGGAAATATAATATACTTTATTATCTTTTTTAATTTCCTTCATATGGTATACCTCTCCATTCATTATATTTTTACTTTGAATACGGTTTGTTCCTTTATGTCTGTTGTCAATGCGTCTATTGCTACACCGACCCTGTGGTAACGAAGCTTGAACTGAACTTCTTTCGGAGTGCTTGGATCACCCAGCGGGTAAGGTATGGATATAGTAGGAACCATCCTGTTTGCACCTACTGTTTTTGCAACCGGTATCAGATTGGCCATCTGTACAATAGTCAGCCCGGCATTTTCAATTTCTTTAGTCATCGTTGCACCGCAACGTGTACAGGTGCCTCAGGTTGAAGTGAGTATAACTGCTTTAACACCATCTGCTATAAGCTCCGCAGCAATCTCCCTTCCCATTCTTGCAGCTTCTGCCTGGGTTGTTCCGGTTCCGACAGTCGCATAGAAATACTTGTAAACGCCTCCGATTCTTCCCTCTTTCTCATATGTGCGAAGCGCATCCAGAGGAAGGACAACATCTGGATCGGCATTGGCCGCTGCAGGGTCATAGCCTGCATGGATTGTCATAAACTCCCCGTCTACCAGGTCATGGAGCTTGGATATGTCGTACTTGCCCCATTTTGTTGCTGAAGCTGATTGGATTCTGTCCGGGTTTCCTACTGGAACGATACCCCCTGAAGTCACTAAAGCAACCTGGATTTTGCTTAATTCGGCGGTTGATATTGCAGGAGCTATCGGCACCAGATCCGATGGAGGTATCGGAAGCTCACTTACGAACCTCTCCCCTTTTACCTTTTTCAGAAGCATATCAATCACTCTGTCTGCCGCATTTACAGGAGGATCTAAGAATACCTGCTTTCTTATCCCTCTTCCATAGTAGCCTTCCTCTTCTGCAGAAAGCAGCTCTTCACCGTTAAGCAGCTTCTTCCCGAAGCCCGCTATTGCTGCGACATCATTTCTCATAGCTGCAGCACTGGCTCCACCCTTGAATATATACATCTGCTTCCTGAACATATCAACACCCGGATTCTCTTCATTCATTGAAGTGATGACAGGAACATTGAACTTCTCTTTAACAGCCTTGCATATATTGCCGCAGGCACTACCGTATCTTCCAGCCCGGAATGCCGGTCCCGCAAAGAATATGTCAAATTTCTTGCCTTCAAGAAAGCCGAGTATTGTTTTTATAGCCTCATCCTGCCTGGAACCCATGAAGTTGTCACCGCAGATAATTGTATGTGTGACTTCATAGCCTTCACCCAGCTGCTTCTGCAGTTCGATAGCAGGACCTACCAGCCCTTCTCTGATTTCCGGCTCAAAGTCTGCTTTTTCTTCTCCACCGATTTGACCGAAGAACTGATTTATGTACAAAATAGCCTTTTTCATCCTAAACACACCTCCTTAAAACTCTTTCATTGTCTTTGTCGACCAGCCTACAGCCATATCACCGCAGAACATGGCATTATTCTCCATAATGATTGATCCGTCCGCTCTGACGGAAGATCCCAGAATAGCATCGTTGCTCCAGCCTCCGGACAAACCGTCTCTTGCCAGAGATTCAAGTTCTCCTATTACCGTTTCCATAGGAGGCAGTTCAATCATTTCCGAAACATTGCCTGTCGATACTATGGCATTGGCTTTCACATCCAGAGCGACCAGCGGCTGCGATGCTCCGTCCCTTCCTGTACATTCATTGGTAAGGCCTATTGTCTTTACTCCGGCATCCTCAAGTGCAACTATACATGCAATGAAGTCCGCATCAGGATTTCCATAACCCTCTTCAGCTACTATTGCTGAATCGGCGCCCAGAGTTTTTGCTATCTGAGCAACATATAAGGCTGCTCTTTGCTTTTGCTCAAGCGCAACATTGAGGTTTGACATTATAACACCAAGGAAATTTATTGTTTTTCCATGCTCCTTATATAACTGCTTTATCATAGGGAAGTTCTGAAAATCATAAGTTGACCATTTGGATGAACACGGCATGAATGAACCGGAGATCATAGCCCCATCCAATACCTCATTAGGATGCATGAAGGTCGGAAGCATTCTGTTGCAATCCCATCCATAGGCCAGATCATTGTATCCCAGTTCTTCCATCTGCGACTGGGGCTGCAGGACAAGGACAACACTCGGAAGTGAATTGACATTTGCCGGTCTTTTGGTTACAGGCTCCAATTCATAGGTTTCTACTTTTTCAGGTTTCATGTTTTCAACACATTTGCCCACATATTCAGCAAGCCTCATTCCTGCCCATCTCAGTGCATGATTCTTTTTCTGCTGCTCGTTCTTTTCAAAATCCTCATCTGTATCGCCTACCAGAACTAGATTCTTCAGTTGAGAGTAATAAGTGTATTTGGCACCTTCGCCTCCCATGTCTATAAGACCGTCCTGGAAGCCTCCCCAATGCCTGCCTACTACAAGTATGCTGCAATCCTTCAAAGCATGTATCTTTCCTTCTCCAGCCTGCATCAATTCACCGGTGACTCCGGGAAATACAGGACCACCGCCTATTCTGCACCTTGCTTCGATCGCTTCCTTGACAGGCACCAGACGGACCATATCCCCCGGCTTCACAATAACAAGCTCTGCTTCAGTAATATGTTCGTCCTCAAATACAACATCAAGTGCTTCTTTTTTGTTAATAGTCAGCAACCCATCCGAATACTCTGTCTTGTCGCCAAAAACGATGTCTTTCACATAGAAATTACCGATTTCAAGTTTCATTTCTACACTCCTCTCATCTTTGTTTTTAGAGAAACAACAAAACTTTGTTATTTTTCTAACTAATTAAATTTTATCACATATTTGTTTATTTTGTATACTCGTTTTTATTGTAATCGTGTTTATATTTTCGACTTTCTTCAGCATACTTTTCCGGCAGAAGCCAGAAAACCGGCACTTGCCAATACGTCCCTGGACTTTTCGATTTTCTCTTCATTTACCATTATAATAGGTCCGGTACAGCCCATTCCGCTTTCTGCATATATTGAAGCCTTCCATAATGCACTTACTGCGTCATCAAGCTCCATTATATCCACACCTGCTATTGTACCGGTAACAACTTCTTTTTCAGGCGCTTCAACGGATTCATTCTTCTCCGCCCTCTTTACTTCCCTTGCGGCAGCACTCAGGAGTTCATTGAGCTTTGCGGCCTTCGCTTTAGAAAATTCCTCTTTTGCAACCTGGGTAAGCTTTCCGGCAGCCAGCTTGGCTGCATACCCGATAGCATTTGCTACAACAGGTACTCCAGACGCCCTGGATAATATCAGTATTATCCTGTCATAGCTTTCATTAACTCCCGGACCATAACCACAGCCCATAGCTTCATAACTTCCGCCTGTGGTATAGGATGAAAAGACCTTCATAAGTATATTCCCTGTAAGAGTATCTGTAACCATTACATCGACACTTCCTGCCAGAAGGTCATTTCCGCGCATTACTGCTCCACCGTCGGAGCGGATCGACTCTGCAAACCTGATTTTATATCCGTTGACATTCAGATCCATAAGTATTCTCTCAACCTGACGGGCGCCGTCAAGATTCAGAATTCCTACCGTAGGCTCTTGTATTCCCATAGCTTTTGCCGTAATTATTCCATACAGGGCATTCCTAACCATTGCCTCGACCCGGTGTGCACTTGCAGTACCGGTCGTGGTAGCGATAAACATTTCTTTTCCCATTGCAGGTGTAACTACTTTTCCTACAGTTGATACCCCTATGGGAAAACTATAATGCATGGTTACACAGGCGTTAATATAGCCGCTGTCCAGAAGCTCTTCCATTTTCCTGTACATTTCAGGCTCACTGTTTGCTTCGATGACTTCAAGCCTCGTCTCAACCTTTGGCCCGATCAATACAATATCTATTCCTTCAGAGTCAGCAGCAGCCAATTCGGCTCCTTTTACCAGGTTTGAAATACCATGCTCGCTTCCCAGTGTCGTAAGTCCGACTCTGACCCTGCTGCCGAAGCGTCCTGTCTGCATTGCGTCTGCAATATCCATAAATGTCTTCCCTATCAGCTGCTTGATTGCTTTGTTATCAGACATTCATCACACCCCTATTCCTTCAGCAGGTAAGCAGCAAAAGCTTTCATTGCTTCAGCTATCATGCTCTTTATCTTTTCTTCAGACACTTCTGCAGTCGGATTCTCTTTCCCGGAATTTCTCTCGATAATTACAGAAACACCGTCAAACTGATTTGTCATTCTGCCAAGGAAAAGACTGCCCTTCCCTATAAGCATTGCTTTGTTCAATTTACCGGAAGTCAGCTCTTCACGGGCAAATCCCAGATACGGGACTCCTGACGGGATATGTCCCTGGGTCGGCGCCCAACCGGGCATACCATGCTTTGCTACAAAATCACCGATGCTGTTCCTGTCAATTTCATTCCTTTTTACAGCCAGGGCCGCAATCATTTTGTAATTCGCTTCCGGAACGTCTCCTGCCCCCGCAGGTTTTGTAATGTCGGGATTCTGCATTTCTACCGAATATTTATCGATGTCAGTGATTTTAAGTTTCGCCTTATCAAGAGGAACTGTAACCAGGGAAGTTATTACTGCCTGAGGTGAAGACCCCGTACCGACAGTATGCCTTCCAAGCAGATCAGTCCTTATAACGGGGCTGATCCCGTCATTGCCGCTAATGAGTATTGCGAAGCCTCCTAATACATCTTCAAGAACCGGGAGCCCTTTTTTGACATGATCCTTCCCGTTCATTCCAAGCTTTGCAGTAGCACCGCCTGCAACTACAACCACATTTTTGTATGCTCCTGCCTTAACGAGGGAGGCTGCTTCTATCAGGGCGTGAGCCGGTGCGGCACAAAAGCCCCTGGTATCTGAGCCTGTTGCGTTTACTGCTCCTGCAACCTCAGCTATGGCTTTGGCAAAATTTCCTCCTCCTCTCTGGTTCATGTCTCCACAGGCTTCTTCTGAGCACTCGATAACATAATCTACATCTTTTACATCAATATTGTTCTTTTCTATAAGGTGCTTGAATGCCAGCAGGCCAGATGCCTTTACAACCAGGTTCTCAAACATTATGTGGGCTGTAAGGTTCGGATCAACATCGTGGGCTTTCCTGACACAGCCGACCAGACCGCCTTCAAAATACAACCCTTCATTATTCTGTACCTTAATCAGTTTTTGTATTACTTCTATATCTTCTCCGTTTTTGATTTTATCCGCATCCTCCTTAAACAGGGGATGCAGCACTAATTTCTCCTTTATACGGGTGGAAAAACTTTTCTCAAGAACCACCAGATCAAAAGAATCACACAGCTTCATAAGGCCTATAAACTCATCCTGGGGCATTATTTCGCCAAATTTGCCGTAACGGCACGCCCCTTCAACTTTTTTATCATACCAGGGAGCCTGCAGGCTGCTTAATTCTTCCGGAGTCATATTCCCTATATAGACTTGATTAGGCGCATAGCTGACAACTTCGTCATAAGTCCTTATATGCTCTTTGATCTTTTTCAGATATTCGGAATCCGGATTTACGGATTTCTCTACAGCCTGCGTTGTACCATTATGTAATATCATATCGGGGGCATTAACCAGCACATAACCTGCTCCCTTTAATACCGCAAAGCTCATGTTCTCACCTCCATTGATTTTCTGTAGAATTAATGGGTGATGAGGACACCACCCATTAATTCTGTCAAAATATTTTTACCTAAAAATAATCTGTTGATGTAAGGCCTTTCAATAATTCAATATATATTGAAATGCCGTTATCAATATTTACTGAACTGTTCTCTGATTGACTTCATCTCGGCAATTATGGAATCCACATCCAATACCATTTCCATCATTCCGATCTGATCATCATATACTTCTGCATCTACTTCTTCTTTAAATTCGCTTTCAACAGCATGATAAACTCTAAGTCCCAACGGGACTCCCGACAATGGACCTGCAAATGTAGGGTCGCCGTTTGTTACGGTTTCCGCCGCAAGACCGGCAGCCTCCGCTTCAGACGCGCCAAGAATTACAAGCATATTCTCTGCTCCATACTTCTCAGTCAGTGATTTGACCCTGCTCTGGTTTTCCAGATCCATTGCTCCGGCAGCTGTTCAGACGAAGCACTCGGTTGATGCAAATACAACCTCTGCGCCGGTGCCTTTAAGGCACTGTTCGACGGCAGGTGCCGGTATACCGTCTCTGTCTCCGATGATGATTACTTTTTTTCCATCAAGTATACTCATCCCTATCACCCTTTCTTTGTATTATCCTATGAATTTTTGAAGCATTGCTTCCACATTTGCCTTTGTCGCATCTTCTTTGGTCAGTTCATCCGCCTTCTGACCATCCTTGTATAAGGTTATTGTGGGGAGCCCCAGAACCTTCTGGGATATTGCCAGCCTTCTCGCCTGTGTTGTGTTTAGCTTTACAAATTTGACTTTCCCTTCATACTTCAGCGACAGCTCCTCTATATCAGGCATCAGAGCCTTACATGGCCCACAGCTGTCACTCCAGTAATCAACAAGCACATAACCCTGTGCTTCCAATACCTCTGACTGGAACGTATCCTTATCTACCGGTATCATCCTTTCACCTCCTTATAAAATTCTAAGCCGTTACGGGTTGCGGGTTACGCGTTACGCGATTCAGGCATGGCTCCGAAGCCTTACCCTGAAACTCGTAACTCGAAACGCGGAACTCGAAACCGTTTTTTACTCTTCGAAATTCTTCTCTATATATTTCTCAGCCTGTACTGCGGCAATAGCCCCATCTGCTACTGCCGTAGCAACCTGGCGGAGTGACTTTACTCTTACATCTCCGGCAGCGAATACGCCTTCCACATTTGTTCTCATATCACTATCCGTCTTTATATAACCTGTCTCGTCCATATCGATCATCCCTTTGAAAATATCGCTGTAGGGCTGATAACCCACAAATACGAATATCCCGAAGGTTCCGTCATCTTCATGAGCAAAGTGCTCATTTATTTCCCCGGTTGCAGTATTCCGGAATACAACGGACTCGACTACCCCATCACCCTTTATTTCTTCAATGGTAGTATTCCATATAAAATCCAGCTTTGGATTCTTGAATGCCTTTTCCTGTATGGACTTTGCTGCTCTTAATGAATCTCTCCTATGTACTATAGTCACCTTTCTCGCAAACCTGGTAAGATATATTGCCTCCTCAACGGCTGAATCTCCTCCGCCTACGACAAATACTTCAAGATCGGCAAAGAAATCTGCATCACAGGTTGCACAATAGGATACACCTTTCCCTGTAAGCTTCTTCTCCCCAGGACAGCCGATAGGCTTTGGAGATGCTCCTGTGGCTATGATTACAGCTCTTGCAAAGTATTCCTCCTTTTCTCCCGTAAGCTTCTTAATTTGACCGCTAAAATCAACTGATTTTATATTGTCCTTTTTCCGCTCAGCGCCAAATTCCTCAGCCTGTTCCACCATTCTTGCAATCAGGCTTGGCCCGGTAGCATCCTTTATTGACCCTGGATAATTGGCAACTTCATTGGTTGAAACGATTTGTCCCCCGGTTTTATCTTTTTCCAATACCAATGTCTTCATTTTTGCTCTTGCTGCATATAGTCCCGCAGCAAGCCCTGCTGGTCCAGACCCTATAATAGCCACGTCATATATGTTTTCCACCGGTCTTCCCTCTCTTCCTAAATCATTCCTATTATCGTCAGTATGTTTGCTATTATTTTAACATAAACCCGTTTAAATTGTAAACTTGTTTATGTTAAATTGCATTATTTTTCATTTGAATACATAGAAAATACCATGTGGAGTGCCGATTTCTCATAGATAAAATCAACACTCCACATATTTCATATTTGTTAACAACATGTTATAATTAAAAAAAATGTTTAAATGATATACATGTTGGTAGGTGAAAAATTTGACAACACAGATTGATAAAAAGACAATTCAGAAAAGAAGGATGATGGGATATTTCATTGATGCAGCTAAGCAAATCATTGACGAAGCCGGAATTGAAACGGTGTCTGCCCGTGAAGTAGCCGATATAGCAGGATATAACGGCGCTACTTTATATAATTACTTTGATGACCTGGACCATCTGGTATTCTATGCATCATTAAGGTATTTGAAGGAGTATGTTGAAGATATAAAAAACTATACGAAAGGTGCAAAAACACCTGTTGAGCGATACTTCGGGGTATGGGAATGCTTCTGCAATCATGCTTTCTGCCGGCCGAAAATCTACAATGCCATCTTTTTTGAAAAGTACAGCACTTCATTGAATCATGATATAAAGGAATACTACTCTATTTTCCCGGAGGAGCTGGGGGACCAGGAAGATGATATAAAGCCGATGCTGCTGGGTCAGAATATTTACGAACGGAACCTTACCCTGCTCCAGCCTTGCATAAAGAAAGGTTACGTGAAAGAGGAGCATGCAAACGCACTTAATGAAATGATAATACTTGTCTTTCAGGGACTGCTCACCAGGTTCATTAAAGGCCAGGTAAGCTACTCGCCGGAGGAAGCAACGCAAAAGACCCTTTTCTATATTAGACAAGTATTTTTGTCCTTTGGAATAGCAATAGAATAACTTTTGATAAACCAAGATCACCGTAATAGCTTATATCACTGTGATCTTTATTTATGTGCTGCTTTCAGCGCCTTGCGTGCTCAGGATGGAACATACGTTACGAGGTACTTATCACATTGGTTACCCATTCTTTTCTGATCTCCCAGAGTGTGGCCTGGGTGGTGGGTGTAATCCGGGGGTGGTCCTCAAAAAGCCTTTCCCAGCTTTTAATGATCCTGCTCCTGAGCTGCGGATAAAAATTTCCCTTATGCCCCATATATAATTCCGATTCATCTCCGATACCCATTTTCTTCAGCTCCTCATTGAACTTCCTTTCATCTTCCTTATCAATAGGCAGGTACCAGTAATTCACTACATAACCCCACTTCTCAGAGTCTGTAAAAACTACATTTTCAATATCCGCTTCAAGCTCAATAATCACATTGTTCTCTATAGGCTGAAGCATCATATCGGAGGAGGCGGAAAGCCAAACCGGAAACTCTGCGCCCTCAGGCCTCGGGACTATCCGCTCCGCTCTTTCGGCATACCACCTGTAAATGCTCAGATAGTAATCCGAAATGCTGTCAAACTTTTGAAGCAGATATTCTCTTCTGACCTTATATACACCATTGGCCCTCAGCTCTTGCAGTACATTCTGATGCTGTCTTGTCCAAAGCCTTACTTTACTTGAAGCTGTTGAATTTTCCATAATCATAACCTCTCCAATAAAATAAATATACGATATGCATAGTATACCCTATTTATAGTAATGGCAGCATGCGGCCATTACACCCGAAGCCTCTTACTTCAGCCTGTATATCAGCAGCTTTATTTCTTCCTTACTGTTATTAAGCTCTTCCCCTTTCAGCCTCAGCTCATACACGCCTTTATTCCTTTCCTGGGTGAAATCTATCTCCTTAAAAGTATACTGTTTCTCTTTGAGTACCCGGATCAACTGAAATGCAGTATCTGCAAACATCTCATCATCCGTTAGCTTGTCATCATTAAAATACACATGCACTCTATCAATTATTCCCTTATAATCCGGACTTTGCTCCGTGTCAAGGACTTCATCGTCTTCCACACCTGCACGTATTTCCCTGATATACCGAGAAACCGGCTCTTCCATTATACTGGACCTTAATACTTCATTCATCTCTGCCCTGTTCCTTGTCTCCAGGTATTCCTCAGATATACCGCTTCTTTCCGAACGGATATAGAAGGTCGTCTTATCATCCTTGCAATAAGCCGTAGCATAGTATCTGTTGTTGTATATAAAATCGTATTTGACCCAATGTACGGTGAAAGCCTTGTCCGGATATTTATCCTTCAGGTAATTCCTGAAGGCGATATAGTTTGCCAGTCTAAAAGGCAAAAGACCTCCGAATACAATCAGGATCAGGACAGTTATGCCTATTATTTGCTTTTTCTTCATTCTTTTATCCCCTAGTTTCAATTTGTGGGTATAAATCACAGTAATGCCCTGTTATGCCAATCATAACATATAGGGCAAGCAGGCGCCATATGTAACGGTTATTAGCCCGCTAAAACAGATATATAAAAAAATTTCAAAAAATAATTTGACAGTATAATACTGTAATGCTATAATGTGAATGAATTTAAAAATTATTCATTCACATTATAGCATGGAAAACGTTCAGCTCGAAACATATAGATAATGGAGGCTGATTACTTGACAGATAAAAAAGCAGATATTTTTAATGCCGGAAGGGAATTATTCTATTCCAATGGATTCAAGGACACAAATATTTCTGATATAGCAAAGCTGGCCGGGATTGGCGTAGGTACTTTTTATAACTACTATTCCTCAAAGGAGAAGCTTTTCCTGGAGGTTTACATCAAAGAAAACGAGAATCATAAAAAACACTTGTTTGAATCTATGAACCTGAAGGATGATCCCGTAAATATGATCACAAAGATGGTCGCACAGAACGCCAGTGAGATGAATTCAAATCCCATTCTGAAGGAATGGTATAACAAGGAGCTGTTTAGCAAGCTGGAAAAGCAGTTTTACGTACAAGACGGCATAGAGAACTTTGATGAAATTACGCATAGTGGTATGACAGAGTTAATCAGAAAATGGAAGGCCGATGGGAAGATAAGGAATGATCTGGATGATGAGATGATAATAGCCATCTTTAAATCCATACTTTATATCGAGATCCATAAAAGTGAAATCGGATTTCAGCATTTTCCACAGATTATACTATATATAACGGAATTCATAATGAAAGGTTTAGCTGATTGCCCGAAATAAAAATCAATGCGGGCAGTTATTTTTTGCTCGTACATGAATGAATAAGTAAAATATTCATTCATGTACGTGGATTCACACATGACAAAACGATATGTCAATAAGCAGCTTTGCAAAGGAGGGATGCATGTGAACAGTATGACAGGTGCCAATTCAGTGAATTCATTCAGCTAAAGCGACCCTTACTACCAAGGCTTGCCTTAAGTCGGTGGAAGATGCACTGCTCAAAGCAGGAAAAAGATAAGAAAGAAAATATTTTAAGGAGAATTTGGAAATGAAAAATATAATAATTATAGGTTCAGGAATAGGTGGGCTCACTGCCGGCAACCTGCTTGCCAAGAAGGGACATAAAGTAACCATATTTGAAGCCCACAGCATGCCTGGCGGCTATACTGCCGGATTTTACAGAAAAGGGTATTATTTTGAAAGCGGTACAATCAACCTGGAATCCTCAGCGTCGGTATTCAAGGTAATGAAGGAAATCGGAGTGCTGGAGAAAATAGACTTTGTAAAACTGAAAACACGGTTCTTTTCAGAGGATTTCGACAGAATTCCCGAAAGTTACGATGATTATAAAAAAATGATTTATGCAAGTTTTCCATCCGATAAAGAAAAGCTGGACACAGTTTTTTCTGATTTGGACAATGTACTCAGTCTATTTGGAACCCTTGATAAACCCATGCCCCCTTTTTATTGCGGGTTTGACAGGATTAAATCAATTCTTCCTTATATCCTGAGCACCCCGAAGTGGATGAAGCTGTTAAAGCAGTATGGGGATATGACGTCATCAGAGTTTGCAGCAGAATATTTTGAAAAAGACTCAAAGCTGTTCAGACTTTTCAAGGGATTCAGCTATCCGGACATGTCGGCCATAGCCATAGGGCCTAATATAATAGGGGTACTCAAGGATGTATGGACTGTGAAAGGCGGTATGCAGTCATGGGCTGACGTTCTCGCAGAAAACTTCAGGGAACTGGGCGGGGACCTGAAGCTGAAATCCTATGTGGATAAGATAATTACAAAAAACGGGGCTGCTGTTGGAGTTTCATGCAAAGATACCATATATGATGCAGATTATGTTATTTCTGCCGGGGACTATAAAAGAACCTTCCTGGAGCTTTTGGACGACAAGAGCCTTATTCCTCAGATACTGCGGAACAATATCAGCAGGGCTGCTGTTTCAGAGGGTTTCTTCACAGTATATCTGGGGCTGAATATGTCCAATGAAGAACTTGGTGGATATATGAGGATTCCGCATGTATTTGCATGTGATGAAAAACCCGGCTTTGACATTTACGATGCCGAAGATGGCGAGTTTTTCAACAAGACATCTGTTTCACTTTATTCGCCGTCAATGATAAACCCAAAGCTTGCTCCTGAAGGAAAATCCTCATTGATGCTTCAGGCCATGGTACCATACCGCTGGATGAACAACTGGGGCGGCGGAGATAAGGAGGCCTACAGGCAGTTGAAGGAAAAAGCAATGGATGCAATGATAGACAGTTCATCCAGGTTGATTCCCGGGTTGATGGAGCATATCGAATATAAGGATGCCGCTACTCCGCTGACTTATGAAAGATTCACCCATAATAGCGACGGAGCGACCTCGGCATGGAGCTGGAATCCAAAGAAAAGCTTCTACAAAAGCGCCATGGACGTGAAAATAAAAACACCAGTGAAAAACCTTTACATCGGCTCCTGCTGGGCCATGCAAATAGGCGGTGTGCCCGGCGCCCTTGGAGCAGCTTACCAGTGTGCCAATACAATAAAGTGATATTAGCTATCAGGTACTGACACTTAAGAACTTATTTCAATCAGTTCAATAATTAAGTTCTTTTGTTCTGTACCTGATACTTACTTTACAGCTCATTATATAATGCAAATATAAATAATAAATATAAGCCCGATAAGTAAACCTCCAAAACACAAATACGCTTCAATTCTATTTTTCCTGATTATCAGCTCCCTGATCCCAACAACAGCAAGAATAAGGAATTGGATAGCTATACTAATATTCCTGAGAATATCACTAGTATCCTCAAGCGTATCATCAAAGGTCATTGCAAGTATCAGCAGTATGCAGACAAGTACCTGCATAACCGGTAAAGCAATACGGTAGATGAATGATTTCTCACTTCTTAGATCAAGCATGTCTGTTCCTCCATCGGATATTCATTACCTTGGTCCTCAGCATTAAGCTGCTTTATTCAGTCTCCATTAACAGCTTATTTATAGCTTCAGTAGCGTCTATGTACGGCCTTATGGATTTATTCAAATTCATATCATTTATAACATTGCTAATGAAGGCCGACATGTCAACTTCCTTAAACCAATCGCTCTTCTTAACCTCTTCTGGTATATAGGATAAATTCGTGGAATATACCTTTTCAATAAGCCCGCTTCTATGAAATTCCTCAAATTTTCTGATACCCTCAGTAAAAAATGAAAAGGTCGTTGATACATAGATTTTTTGCGCCTTGCGTTTTTTTAATTCCAAGACGATATCAAATATTGATTCTCCGGAGGCTATCATATCATCGGTTATCAGAACATTTTGATTTTCAACGCATCTTCCCATATATTCATGCTGTATGATGGGGTTTTTACCGTTAATGACCTTTGAATAATCGCGGCGTTTGTAGAATAACCCTATGTCAACTCCCAGAACGCTGGAATAGTATATGGCTCTATCCATCCCACCGGTGTCAGGGCTTATAACCAGCAATTTTGATTTATCCAGAAAAAGCTCCTGTTCTTCTTTAATGAGTGTTTTAACAATTTCATATGTAGGGTACAGATTTACAAAGGATAGTAAGGGGATTGCATTTTGTACATTGGGATCATGGGCGTCAAACGTAAGTATTTCGTGGACTCCCAGTCTTTCCAGCTCCTGGAGGGCTATTGCACAGTCAAGTGATTCCCTGAGCTTTCTGCGGTGCTGCCTTCCCGAATACAGCAAAGGCATGATCACTGTAATTTTCTTTGCCCTTCCGCCTATTGCGGACAGTACTCTTTTGATATCCTGGAAGTGTTCATCAGGACCTTTATGAGTGGTAATGCCGAACATATTATATGTGCAGCTGTAATTTCCCACATCGCATAATATGTATATATCCCTTCCCCTGCTGCTCTCATCCAGCACTACTTTCCCATCACCCGTGGAAAATCTGATCTCTTCTATTGGTAATATAAATGATCTGTTTGTAGCTTTTACCGTCTCTGAACTGTCGCTGGAAGCAGGATATCTAAGTTCCTGCAGATGTTTGTCAACCTTTTGCCCTAATCCCCTGCAGCTTTCCATCACTATCAGACCGATCTGTTTATTACCTTGTATGTTTATTGGTTCAATATGCACTATAATACGCCTCCTATCTTCAGCAGCTGTCATTGATGCCAGAGCTTTGATCCAATTAACAATAATACCCTGCTATGTAAATAATAACATAGCAGGGTATTGAAATTCAATGAAGCACAGCTCTAATCTGCCTTGCACCATATTCTACCCCTTGCAGACGAATAGCCTCCCGTAGGATGTCGGATGCAAAAATTATTTTGATAATGCTTCAATTTTAGTTATCATTTTTCCATATATTTTCTTCATATGAGGTTCATTTGAATATGTTTCTATTTCTTTTATAGGTATCCATTTAACACCACTATTCTCATCAGGCTTAACAACAAGTGGTTCTTTCTCATCGGCCTCTATTAAATAAGCAACTGATATATGTAAATGTGGGGATACATACGTTCCTTTTTTTGTATGGCCTATCACAGGTATAATATCAAGTGATAAAATGTCCTCACTAACAGGAAAGATTCTCTTTATCCCTGTCTCCTCCTTTACCTCTTTAATTGCAGCATTCAATAAATCTTCCTCTCCGTCTGCATGTCCCCCTGTCCATGACCATGAATCAAATATATTATGATAGACCATTAGAACTTTATTCCTATTCTTATTTATTACAAATGCTGAACTTGTTACATGTGCTATTGGGTTATCCCTTGTTAAGACATCATCAAACATCTCCAAGCATTTGATAGTTAGTTCTTTATCTTTTTCTTCTTGTTCATTGCAAACCATATATTTTTTTATTGGTTCAATCCAATTCATACTCTATTCCTACTTTCATAACTAAAAGCCTGGCACTTATAGAATTATTAAAAGTCTACTAATACAGTACTCTAATTGGAAATTTATTCCTGACAACATAGACTATATTAGTCTACTTCCGATTTAAAAAGAACTCATAATACTCTGTCCTAAAATAGGATTTTGCTCTTATAATAGCAACTCCTTCATTCGAATACATTATCTCATCAAAACAAAGCAATTTATCATCTGGTGGCACGTTAAGCTTTTTGGCTATGAAGTCTCTTACACTGACAACTCTTATGTTAGTCAGTATATTAGATATATTATTCTCAATATAGTTATGAATAAAATCCATTAATTTAACCTTGTCGTTAAGATCAACCTCAAAACCGCCAATATTATCATACCTGATAAACAAAGTTGAATAACATACATTCTGTTCCTTTATTCTGTAAGTAAATTCGAACAGAACCAATAGCTTAGAGCTATCCATACTTAATATTTCCTGCATTTTTTTTGTAGCAGCCCTGAAATCTACGTTAACCAAAATATCATCATACTTTTCTATGTTAAAGCGAAGCGGCGCATGGAAAACTCCTTCAAGACCCTCCTCTATCTTCGCTTTACTGCTGGTTACAAAATTACCTTTGCCTTGCCTATTGTAAATAAGACCATCCTCTTGTAAAAGCAATAATGCCTGACGCAACGTTCCCCTGCTTACGTTTAACTGCTTGGCTAATGTATATTCACCAGGCAGCTTTGCACCATTTTTAAAAGTTCCTTCTTTTATCATGTTTAATATGTCGCCATACACTGAAATATACAGTGGAGCCTTTACTTTCCTGTTTTTTAATAAATCCTTACTTTTCTCCATGCTTTTATCATTATCCATATCCATCTCTCTCTTAAAATAAATTTATAAGTCTTTCCATTAGCTTTACGCAGCAAAGGTTTTACACTAAAATTATTCTTGCTTTAACTGGTCCATTTTAATTATTTGTCTTAAGGCCTCGATTGCTGTTTCAATTGCCCTTTTTTCAGTATCTGCAGGGTATATTTTTTTATCATCGCTATATTCTTTGTAATTTGTAGCAGAAACTAACACAGTGCCTACCCTTAAGCCTAGAGTAGCTGCTACGAGAAATAATGTAGCTGCTTCCATTTCCGTACATATCGCTCCTCCCATCTGATAGGCATTCCACTTAGCTGCCAGCTCATAACCTACAGGTTTTTTCTCAGGTTCAATCTGTGTATAAAAAGAATCCCTCGTTGTACATATTCCGACATAATAATTATAACCTAATTTTTCAGCCGCCTTTTCCAATGCCTTAAGTATTTCATAGTCTGGCACTGCCGGAAACTCAATGGGCAAATAGTGTCTGCCGGTTCCCTCCATTCTGACGGCAGCACTTGGAATAACCACATCACCAATTTCAACCTTTTTTGAAGTTGATGCACAGGTTCCTACCCTGATAAATGTATCTGCTCCAATTCTAGCTAGTTCTTCCATGCATATTGCTGAAGAAGGCCCCCCCATTCCGGTTGATGTTACAGAGACCTTTATCCCGTCAAGGTATCCGGTATATGTTGTATGCTCTCTATTCTGTGCTACTTTCTCGTAGTTATCAAGATATTGAGCGATTTTTATGCACCTGTCCGGATTTCCCGGAAGAAATACATATCTTCCTATATCCCCTTCTCCAACTCCTATATGAAGCATTTTCTTTTTATCAGACATATTTGCTACCTCCTAAAATTATAATATATTTAAGTATAAATTTTAATACTATATAACTTCTTTTTTGCGGATAAGTTTGAATAAGCTTTGGTTTTTTATCAGCTTTAATGTATTTTCAATGATAGGTCCTGTAAAGACTACCCCTATGATTGTACCTATTCCTACATGACCTCCAAGCAGGAAGCCTATAATAATAAGACATAAATCCATTACTATTCTCACCCACTTAATGTCCTTTTTTAGCCTTAAGTGGAGTATTATCATCAATGCATCTATAGGACCCTCACCCAGACCTGCACATACATAAAGCGCCAGTCCAACTCCAAATAAAAATACTCCCAGTCCAAGTATTATATACGCTGAAATCATACTTTCAGGATTTAACCAGTTCCATTCCATAAAAACGTCCATCAGAAACCCTACTAATATTGCATGTATAATGGTACCTAATCCCAGTCTTTTTCTATCAACAAAGAAAACTATTATGATCAGACTGAACATTATAAATTGTGAAGCCCTTCCTACAGATATCCCCAATACTTTCGAAGTGCCTTCCGTAAATACAGTCAGCGGGTTTGCGCCAAGGCCGCTTTTTAAATACAGGACTATACCCAGGCTCATTATCACTAGTCCAACAATCACTAATGGAATCTTTTTCAAATTTTCAATCATTGTGCTTTTTCCTTTACGCATTTATATCAATCTATTTTTCCAAGAGCCTCCGGTTCTTTGGACTTTTTGCCTACCGCAAGCAATACCATCAGGGTAACGACATATGGGATCATTTGAATAAATTTATCAGGTATATTAACTTCCAGCAGGTAGAATCTGATTGATTGTCCGAATGCAAAAACCAAGCTTGCCAGCAATGATCCAATTGGGTTCCAGCCTCCAAATATATTGGCGGCCAAACCCATAAAGCCTCTCCCCGATACCATATCAACAACAAATAGGTTGTTTTGTGATATAGATAAATATGAACCTCCAAGCCCTGCCAGGCATCCACTGATAATGACCGCAATATACTTGTATTTATTAACGTTTATCCCTGCAGTCTGTGCTGACCGTGGATAATCACCTATAGCTCTCAATCTCAATCCAATTTTTGTTTTGTAAATAATAATCCAGGCTATTGTTACAGCAGCGATTGCGTAAAATAGGTACGGAGACTGTTTATCAAATATTCCGCCTATAAACGGTATTTTGTTTAAAAGGGGAATAGTTATAGTCGGCACAGTAGCAACTGAAGAACTCATACCTTCGTTCTTCCATATAATCTTTAGGAGAACCGGTGTCAGCCCTGCAGCCATCATGTTTATTCCGACACCGCTGACTGCCTGCTGGGCTTTGAACCTGATTGAGAACAATCCATGCAGGCCTCCCACCAAACCTCCGGCTATGATGGAAAAAACAACACCAAACCAGGGCATCCCGGTAACGTACACACCTAAAACACCTGCAAAAGCCCCCATAAGCATCATGCCTTCAAGCCCGAGGTTTATTATCCCGCTCCGCTCAGAAATAGTTCCCCCCAAAGCTGCAAGAGCAATAGGTATGGCTAACTGAACCGTTAGTGCAAATAAATTATTTAGGGTGAATCCCAGATGTTCCATCTATACGTGCTCCTTCCTCAATGAAAATACCTTTATTATCTCAGGGGCTGCAACAAATAGGATTACTAAACTCTGTATAACCATAACCATGTTTGAGGAAATGGAAGTAAGCCTGTCCATACGAAGCGCGCCTGCATCAAGTATCCCGAACAGCAATGCCGTGAGAATTACTCCGAAGGGGTGATTTCTCCCCAAAATTGCTACTGCAATTCCTGTGAATCCATAGGAAGGTGAAAAGCCTTCAATAAACCTATAATACTTCCCAAGCACTTCGCATAACCCTGCTAATGCAGCTATTCCTCCGCTAATAGCCATTGCAATTATCATGCTCTTTCCCGGATTGATTCCCGCCGCCTCTCCGGCGGAAGCATTGGAGCCGACAGCTCTGAGCCTGAATCCGAGGGATGTTTTCCACAGCAATAAATATGCAATAATTATAACCGCAATTGCAATAAACAGTGATGTTGTAAGCTGTGTATTAGGTACAAGCTTTGTGAGTCTTGCGGCTTCTGATATTATTTTTGTTTGAGCAACATTACCCTCTGCCTTTAAGGGGTCATTAACTAAATACGATGTGAACAGTATGGCTATATAGTTTAGCATAATGGATACAATTACTTCATTGATTCCATGCCTTGCCTTAATATATCCCGGAATACTTCCCCAAACTCCTCCCGTGACTATACCTGCCAGAAGTATCAGAGGAATTATGACAAGCTTGCCGGCGTTAGGAAGAGCTAATGCTACCGATATCCCTGCCATGGCACCCAAGTGGAGCTGACCTTCAACACCGATATTGAATAATCCGGATCTTAATGCAACTGAGACTGCCAATCCTGTAAATATGAGAGGCACTGTTTTGCTAAGAGTATTGGCAACTGCACGAGTCGAACCTAATGCCCCTTCTATCAGGGCTGTATACACTTTAATTGGTGACTCTCCAAGTATGAGAATAAGTATCGACCCTATCACGAAGGCCAATAATATTGCGAAAAATGAAAAACTTATATCTTTTAGAGGTTTAGCCATTAAACCATGCTTCTTATCCATCAACATCTCCTCCTAGTGCTGCCCGGCCATTAACAGTCCAATTTCAAAACGATCCAAAGCTCCGGATTCAGTTATGGAGCGTACCTCTCCTTCATACAGCACTGCTATACGATCACTCAAACTCATTATTTCCGACAACTCAGCTGATATCAAAAGTATTGCTTTCCCTTCACTGCGCAGCTTCAGCAATGTTTTATGCACATATTCTATCGCACCGATATCAAGACCCCGTGCAGGCTGTGCTGCAATTATCAGCTTCGGATCCTGGCTGATTTCCCTGCTCAGGATTACCTTCTGCTGATTCCCTCCTGATAAGTTTCCAATGCTGTCTTCACAGTCACTTACCTTTATTTCATAGGATTCTATCATGTTAAGACTGTGTTTTTTCAATGCCTCTTCCTGTATGATTCCTTTCTTTACAAAGGGCTCATTAGTATGATACCCGAGCAGATAGTTCTCCTTCACCGTGAAGTTTGGAAGCATTGCCCTTTTGTGCCTGTCCGACGGAATATATGCAATTCCAAGTTCCTTCCTCTCTTTTGTCGGAAGTCTTGTTATATCAGCCCCATCAAAAAAAATTCTTCCTGATTTAAGCTGCCTTATGCCCATTATGGCTTCTTCCAGTTCCAGCTGCCCGTTTCCGTCCACACCGGCAATTCCGAGTATTTCTCCTTCACGCACATCCAAATCCACAGCTTTTCCTGCCTTATCCAAAAGCGTTACTTCCTTCAGCGACAGCATAATTCTCCCTGGCTCCCTGGGCTCTCTATACAAGTTAAGATTAACATCTCTTCCTACCATATACCTTGCAAGCTCTTCCGCATTCGTCTCCGTTTTCCTGACAGTCACTATATTCCTGCCTTTTCTCAGTACAGTCACGCTATCTGCAATCTCCATGGTCTCATTAAGCTTATGAGTAATAAAAACAATAGTTTTACCGGAGCTTTTAAGCTGGGACAGAATTTTAAACAGCTCTTCTACCTCCTGGGGGGTAAGTACAGCCGTAGGCTCATCCAGTATTATTATGTCTGCCCCTCTATATAGAGTTTTTAATATTTCTACCCGCTGCTTCATACCAACGGACAAATCACTTACCTTTTGATTTATATCAAGTTTGAACCCATAGTCTTTGACTAAAGCTTCCACAATATTAGCATTTTCTTTATTGTCTACAAAAAATCTTCCCGCTTCTTTGCCAAGAATTATATTTTCCAGGACAGTCATCTGATTTACAAGCATAAAGTGCTGGTGAACCATTCCTATGCCGTTCCTGTATGCATCCTTCGGACTTTTAACTCTGCTCGGACTTCCATTTATGAAGATCTCTCCTGCATCGGCATCGTATATGCCAAATAAAATGTTCATTAGTGTAGTCTTTCCTGTACCATTTTCACCAACTAAACAATGTATTTCCTGTTTCGTAACTTGAAAGTTGATTTTGTCATTTGCAAGCACACCTGGGAATCGTTTGGTAATATTCTTCATTTCTATTGCAAACACACTGCACCGTCCTCCTAGCAGCTAACAGTTCTTAGCCTGAGTAGCTTTGTATTGGCAGTTCCTGAAGCTTTAGCTATACACATGCCACTCTGAGCGCAGCGAAGAGTCTTTTATATGCTTCACTGCGTTCATTATGGCAACCATATATATTTGTGCTATCTTGTAGTACTTGCTCCAGTTTTACTGGTTATACTGATTTTTTTCGACAAAAGCATTAACATCTTCGATTTTTTCCGGTATCGCAATTTCCCCTGTTGAGATTTTTTCTTTAATGCTTTCCACAATATCGACAATCTCCTGATTTACCTTTATATTGCTTCCTTCAAGGGTATAGCCTACTCCGCCTTCTTTTATGCCAAGAGTATGTGTACCTCCCTGGAATTTATCGTCAACTACATCTTTTATCACTGAGTATGCAGCACTATCAACCAATTTGAGCATACTTGCCATAATATGATCCGGATCTGTGCCATTCTGGTTTGAGTTTACGCCTATTGCTATGAAATCTTTTTCCTTTGCAGCTTGGAAAAGACCTACTCCTGATCCTCCTGCGGCATGATAAATTATATCTGCTCCCTTTTGATTCATTGTACCTGATATCACTTTTGCATTTGTAGGATCATTAAAGCTACCCGCATAGTCAGACATGATTTTATTGTCTTTATTTACATACCTGACACCGGCTTCAAAACCGGCATTAAACTTTCTGATAACAGGGCTGTCTACTCCGCCAATAAAACCAAAGGTTTTATTATTGGACAGTCTGCTGTCTATTCCTTTTTCCTTGGCCAAAGCAGCCAATACACCAACTAAAAATGAGCCTTCATTATCCTTTGAGACATATGAAGATACATTTGGCAGATCAATTGTTGCATCAATCATGGCATATTTCTGTTCGGGGTATTGGGCAGCTACTCTTTTTAATGCATCAACCTGCTCAAATCCGATACAGATTATCAAGTCATATTCTCCGGAGCCAGACATTTCATCCTGTACAATTTCTTCATCGGATACGGACTTCGGTTCAACATAGTCATATTCTATACCAAGTTCCTTTTCTGCCCTTTTGACTCCTTCATATACAAGATCGTTGAATGATTGGCCTCCAAGCCCTGCAGTTGTAAAAACGATCCCAATTTTCGCCTTCTCTTCCTCTTTAACCACCGGTTCCTGCTTTTCCGGACTGCTTGCCTCTTTTACGTTTGTACAACCTGAAAGCATTGTAAGTACAACTACTAGAGCAATAAAGATGCTGAAAACGCCCCTTTTTTTCATAAATATTCCTCCCTTAAAATGATTTATTTAGTCAGTTGCAGAGCTCTGCAACTGTTGGGGACCCTTGATCTAAAATTTATTTCCATAATTTTATATACTTGTCCATAGTCATTATAAATTTGTCCGCACATTAAACCAACTTGTACAACAAGTTAATTTAATTATATGACAACCGTTTAATAATGTAAAGCTTTAATAAAATTCTTTTCATTAAAAAAACAAAGGTGTAACCCTGTCCTGATTACACCATTCACTGATATATGTAATTTACCATCATAAAGCAGAATACCTTCAGTTCCGCCTTAATAGCATTATTTACCGCGGCACCCCCGGCAACCGCTCCCTCATACAAAATTTACAGTAAAGCACTTTTCCCCCGGAAGCAGAACGGCACCCTGCGGTGAAGCTGAAATTTCTGCTTCCTTTGCCTCAATTTCCTCGGCATTGATTCCTCTTAATACTATCTTGAAGTCTTTATTCATATCACATTCGAATTTGATACCGCATTTATTCCCCTCAGCATCATAATTCACAACTGCTTCAATTTTAGCTGTAACTTTTCCTTGATAATCTCTGATTCTGGCCTCTGCCCTGTCCCTCAATTCAAAAACATGGAAGGCTGCAACCTCCCCGTAGTCATAGTCCGGCTTATCATCTGATGCTCCGATTGCCAGAATGCTGTTTTCCCTTACAAACAAGGGAAGACTTAAGTAATCATACTCCTTTTCGATCCAGCTTCCTCCGGCTGTCCTTTCATTGGATAAAAGATGTGTCCAGCTGCCCCTGGGCAGATAGAACACGGCTTTGTGATCTTCACTGAGAATTGGCGCTACCAGCAGACTATCACCGAACATATACTGCCTTTCCAGGTAGTCGCAGGCGTAATCCTCTGGAAACTCGAGCTGCATCGGCCTCATAAGAGGGACGCCTGTTTCATTGACTTCACAGGCCTTATCAAAAATGTAAGGCATAAGGGAATGCTTCAATCTTGTAAAGAAATTCAGCACTCTGCAGGCCTCCTCGTCATAATTCCACGGAACACGGTAGGAAGTGGATCCATGAAGTCTGCTGTGGGAGGATAAAAGCCCAAAGGCAATCCATCTCTTATAAATATCAGGTGATGACTGGGATTCAAAGCCGCCGATATCATGGCTCCAGAAACCGAAGCCGGATGCGGCAAGAGATAACCCTCCCCTTAAGGATTCTGCCATGGATATATATTGAGCGGTGCAATCGCCTCCCCAGTGAACGGGAAACTGCTGACAGCCCGCCGTTGCACTTCTGGCAAACACAACAGCTTCACCCCGGCCTCTTTTTTCAAGCAAAAGGTCAAAAACACATTTGTTATATAAGTAAGTATAGTAATTATGCATCTTTTGCGGGTCGCTGCCGTCAAAATAATTCACCTCAACGGGAACCCTTTCGCCAAAGTCAGTCTTGAAGCAGTCCACACCCATATCCAGGAGCTTTGCAAGCTTCGACTGAAACCACAGGACCGCTCCGGGGTTTGTAAAGTCCACCAGGGCCATGCCTGCCTGCCACCTGTTCCACTGGAACACATTGCCCTTTTTATCCTTGAGCAGGTAGCCCTTATCCTTTCCCTCCTTAAAAAGCTGTGATTTTTGTGCAATATACGGGTTTATCCATACACATATCCTGAGACCCTTTTTCTTAAGCCTGTCAAGCATTCCCTCCGGATCGGGAAACATAGCCTCATCCCACTCAAAATTACACCACTGGAACTCCTTCATCCAGAAACAGTCAAAATGAAATACCGAAAGGGGGATATTTCTTTTTTCCATGCCCTCAAGAAAGCTGTTTATGGTTTTTTCATCGTAATCCGTTGTAAAGGAGGTTGACAGCCATAAGCCGAAGGACCAGGCTGGAGGAACCGCCGGCCTTCCTGTGAGAAGCGTATATTTTCTCAATACCTCCTTGGGATCGGGGCCATAGATTATGAAGAATTCCAGTTCTTCATTCATAACGGAAAACTGCACCTGCTCCACCTTTTCACTGGCCACCTCGAAGGAAACTCTTCCGGGGTTGTTTACGAACACACCGTAGCCCCTGTTGGTCATATAGAAAGGAATGTTCTTGTATGCAATCTCACTGGAGGTTCCACCATCCTCGTTCCATATATCAATTACCTGACCGTTTTTAACTAACTGGGTAAAGCGTTCGCCAAGCCCATAGACAAGCTCGCCAACCGAAAGCTTCAGCCCGACATTTATAAAGCTGGCATCGTCATTTCGTCTCATAACGGAAAGGCTCTTGTATTCAATTGCCGTAAAGCTTCTTCCATTACCGTAAAAAGCTATGGAAAATGGGTCCCTGCAGCATTCCATTCTTATATTACCGGTTTTTAATAATATGTTTTTACCATCGCCGGATATATCCGAATATACTTTCCTGTCACTGATACCGAAATGAGGGCCGTTATCCGCCGTGCCCGCATAATTTACGATTTTAATGCCGATTACATCTTCAAAGGGAGAGGAGCATATAACCGTAAGCTGTCCCGTATTCAAGGTATCCCCCCTGGACACTATCCTTTTGAAAGGGCAGTATAAGGTAAGGCTGTTTGCATTTCCATCCACTTCGCTATCTATGCTGAAATCATGTATTTGTGCTGCATGATAGGCGGTAAACTCAGGCTTGGTTTCCCAAAAACCGTCTGTAAACTTCATAAGATCACCCCTAACCTTTCACTGAGCCGTCAACCATACCTGCAATGATATGCTTCTGGAATATTAGATAAATTACCAGAGCAGGCAGGATGATTAGTATCGCACCGGCCATTATATTGTTCCACTGCATTTTGTATTGTCCCATAAATCCGTAAGCCGCAAGCTGCAGAGTAGCATTTGACTTATCCGTACCAATGATCAATAGCGGAAGGAGAAAGTCATTCCATATCCACATTGCATTAATAACAACTACCGTAGCTGTAACAGGCTTAAGCAGAGGGAATATTATCTCAAAAAAAGTCCTGAGCTGAGAGCACCCGTCAATACTGGCACACTCATCCAGCTCCCTCGGTATACCTTTGACAAAACCATGGTATAGAAAAATAGCGAGGGGAGAGCCAAGCCCCCAGTATATTACAGAAAGTCCCCATATGCTGTCTATCAGGTTAAGGGATTTGCTTATCTTAACCAGAGCAATCATATAGGACTGAAAAGGTATCATCATGGGGAAGATGCAGAAGATAAAAAGAATATAGCTCAAGTTTGTTTTCGTACGGGAGAGCTTATAGCCTGCAAGGGAGCCGACAAAAACAATCCCTAAAGTACCCAGAAATGTAACCAGGACTGTATTCAGAAAAGCTTTGGGATAATTCATATCCCTGAATACATTTAAAAAGTTCTGGAAAGAAAGCTTTTCTGGAATTGAAATGGCGTTGGTCATAATTTCCGCGTATGTCTTGAAAGAACCAAGCACAATCAAAGCTAACGGCGACAGCATTATTACCAGAAGCATCAGCGCTGCAGCAGATAAAACAAAAGACGTTTTTCTGTTTTTCATTATGCTTCCACCTCTTTTCGCTTGAGCACCGTAACCTGCCATATCGTAATCAGAGCGACCAGAAGGAATAGAACGACGGATTTTGCGCTCCCGTAACCGAATTGATTGTTGTTAAAGACAGTATTGTAAATATCAAGGGCTATCGGCGTAGTGGCAGTGCCAGGCCCTCCTCCCGTCAGACTGAATATCAATTCGAACATTTTCAGGGAATTTGACATGGAATAAAAGGTACATACCGCAATTGAAGGCATTATGAGCGGCAAAACAACATGGAAGAATCTTTGTACTGAACCTGCGCCGTCAATGATTGCTGCTTCAAGGATTGATCTTGGTACTGATTGAAGTCCTGCAATGTAGATTATCATATAAAATCCCAGGCCCTGCCATACTGAAACAATAATGGTCGAAATAACGGCTATATTGCGGTCTCCAAGCCAGCTCCAACCAAATACCGGAAGATTTGTTACTTCATACAGTGAATCAAAGACACGTCCAAATATGAATTTCCAGACAAACCCGATAACGATCAGGCTTATGATATTGGGTATATAAAAGGAGGTTCTGAAAAAGCCCTTTCCCCTTATATTCGACTCCAGAAGCAAAGCGATTAAAAGTGCAAGAATATTAACCAGCAGCACGACCAAAACGGTATATGTGATTGAGTAAAAAAAGGCTCCTTTGAAAATAGTGTCGTTGGTAAAAAGCTGTAAATAATTTTGCAGCCCGATAAATACCGAGCTTTTCCCTATACCGTTCCATTTTCTGAAAGAATAGTATATACACATCAAAAAAGGAATCGCAACAAATACCGAAATCGAGGTAATTGCGGGCGCCACAAATGCAGCAAAGCTTAATTTGTCTAAAACCTTTCGTTTTGCTGAAAATTTCAAAAGTACAACCCCCCTTAAAAAATTACGAGGAGGAACAAGTCCATCCTCGCAATTCTGATCTATACAGACTACTTACTTTTCTGAGCATTATATGCATCAACAAATACCTTTGTAAGCGCATCCTTGGTTTCCTGCCTGCCTGCCCCTGCTGCATAGTTCTGGAAGGCTACGCCCAATGGCTGCTCAATTCCATCCGGTCCGATAAATATCCACCATGGGCATGTAACCTTATCGGCTATGGCAGTTCCTGTTTCCTTTGCCAGCATGGTATCAGGCATTTTGGCTCCGGCTTGAGGAGATATCTGCTTTATTTTTTCCGGGATCCATGACTTGCCGTAATCTGAGGTTGTTATCCATCTTAACCAATCAAGTACTTCCTTAAGATTTTTGGAATCCTTGTAAACTCTGAAGGTAAGGTTTGATTCTACTGCAAGTACAGCTTTTCCATCACTTCTTGGCGTATTGATGAAACCAATATTTATATCGGGATTGATCTTCCTGATTGAATCCTCCGCCCAGGTACCCTGGTGGATTATTGCCGCTTTTCCGCTTGCAAGATCGGAAACCTGCACATCAAAGGTTGATTCCATAGGCTTGTTTCCGCTGTTCTCCCTTATCAAATCAATAAAATCAAGGGCGTAATCAACTTGAGGCAAATCTCCGAACTTCTGTGAACCGCTTTCTATGCTCTTGAATAATCCCACGTAATCTCCACCATTAGCATCACTCATAGCGGGATAGGTTGTCTGCGGAAGTACCCACCATTCTGCGAAGCCCGAGCTGAATGGCTGCACGCTGATTGCTTTTAGTTTTTCGCAGGCCTGCTTATATTCATCAAGTGTTGCAGGCGGTGTTGTTATTCCTGCTTTGCTGAAAAGGTCCTTGTTGTAAATAAAGGAATGGGATTGTACCAGGAACGGATATCCCGTCAGGTGCCCATCCATGGTTACACTTACCAGCATTGCGGGATCAATATCCTTCATGAAGTCTTCATTATCCAGATTGTAGGTATAATCCTTAAAAACCTTGTTATCATTATAAGCGCTGCTCATGAATAAATCCGGGGCATCACCCGAGTTTAACTTGGTCTTCAGCACTGTCTGATAATCATTCTGTAGAATTTGCATATTGATTGTCACATTGGGTTTAACATTTTTATAGGCTTCCGCCATGTCATTGTATTGGTCCGTCAACTCCGGACTATTCAGCATAAAGTTCAGAGTAACCGGTTCGTCCTCTACCGGCTGAGCAGCTTCCTGAACCGGCTTGCTGCATCCTGTGAATGTCATCGCCAGCATCAAGACTGCCAGCAGGATTGATAAGCTTTTTTTCATTATTATCCCTCTCCCCTTTCTACTGATAACAATTATTTCTTAATTCAACTTTAAAGCATTCGGCGAACAAAATAAATTAAAAAAGTTAATCACTTTTAGGGTAAAAAATTGAACTGGATTCTGGGCAGCTGTATTCTATGTTATAATCTTAGTATAACATAGGCTTCCATTGAAGCATTTTAACGACCAAGGAAGCCTTTGTTGAAACTCGCTTACAGGGCATGACAAATTAAGGTGGAATTGATGCCCCTACTCGTTATAGCGGGGGGAGGATCGTATGGGAATAATCAGATGGACTAAATTAAAATATAAAAATACCACCTTGTCCGGTAAATTGATAATTGCCATGTCTATCGCATTTTTTATTTTGTTTTCCCTGGTTATATCCTTCAATCAATACCGGACCATCAATATCATTGTGAATAATCAATCGGCCCTTTCCGCTGAAACGCTGAATATAAAAGAGCAGAATTTCGTTACTTATATGAATCAGCTTGAAAATTACTCACTTATGCTCAGGAATGACCGGACCTTCATGCGGATTATCGGTCAGAGTGATATTCAGGATTACACTGACCTGCTGTATGTGAAAAATGTATTTTCAAATATGTTCTACTCAAGAAAAGACATCTCGGAAATGAAGCTTTATCTTACCAACACGGGAACCTATTACTCCATTTCAAAAAAGTATCCGAATATGAGAAGCCATACAAGTCCTGATCTGGCAGAATTACAAGAATTTGCAGGAGCTTCGGAATGGCCTGATTTCAAATATATAACCCCGACCATGGATGATACTCAAAGCCTTCTGAAATTATACAGGGCGATAATCAATATTGAAAATCAAAGGCCTCTGGCCTATATCGAAATGACGGTGGATAATTCGTATATTGAAGACCTTGCAAACAAAGCTTCCCAGAGTCAGGATTTTTTCTGCCTGCTTGACCGTGATAAAAAGCTATACTATACGAATAATCCGGACAGGCTTGAAACGGAAGCCTTAGCTGAAACGCTGACCGTCAATATCAATTACGACAGTGGACAATCCTCGGGAAATTTCATATCCGCATTAAATGATATAGATTATCTTTATATCTATTCGGTTGATGCTGCCAAAGGCTGGCTGCTTCTAAGCATGACGCCTACAAGCATAGTCAACAGGACCGCTGTTGAAACGAGAAACCTTACCATTCTCATGATAGTAATAGCGATGATTATCGCAATGGCTGCCATTTATATGCTGATCACAACACTTCTGAAGCCCCTGAAAACCCTGGCAGTGCAGATGGAGAAGGCCGGCAGCGGGGATTTCGGGGCCACCATCGATATTGACAGCAGCGCCGAAATAAAACACCTTGAGACAACGTTCAATTCAATGCTGTTAAAGATAGATGAGCTTATAGAAAAAAACTATATATCCGAGCTGAAGGAAAAAACCGCCAGGCTAAAAGCCCTTGAAGCACAGATAAACCCCCATTTTCTTTATAATACCCTGCAAATGATATCTACCCAGGCCATCGTAAACAATCAAAAGGATATCAGCAATATGGTATTGGCTCTGTCTTCCATGCTGCGCTATTCCATTACGGATGATGATATCGTACCACTAAGCTCCGAGATCAGGCATGTAAAAGCCTATCTGACCTTGCAGAAGGCAAGATTTGATGAGCGGCTGTCGTACAGCCTGGACGTTGAAAACAATATGGAAGACCTGCTGCTTCCAAAGATATCGATCATGACTCTTGTAGAAAACTCCATCAAGCATGGAATGGAAACGACGCTGGACAAAATCGAAATAAATGTAAATGTAATGCTGCGCCAGGGCTTTCTTGTCATTACGGTAAAAGACAGCGGAGTCGGCATGGGGTTGGAAAAGCTTGAGCATGTCATAAAACAGATAAGCGCCGAGGACGAACACAGCCAAAGCATCGGCCTCTCAAACCTTGCCGGCAGGCTTCGTATTCTCTACGGCAATTCGGCCGCATTGGAAATAGAAAGCAGTGAAGCTGCCGGTACCTCAGTGGAAATGAGGATTCCGGTAAACGCAAATATGATATCATAAATTATGATCGAGGTGAGCATATTTGTATAAAGCGTTGATTGTAGATGATGAAAAACATGTCATGCAGGCAATTGAGACCCTGGGCGAATGGGAAAAATACTCCATCACAAAGCTCTTTTACGCCTCAAACGGCCAGGATGGGCTGACTTCCATCAGGGAAATCTCACCTCAACTGGTATTCATCGATATGAAGATGCCGGTAATGGACGGGACTGAATTCCTGCGCCTTGCCACTGCAGAATTTCCAGAAACACAATATATCGTAATCAGCGGCTATAATGAATTTGAACTGGCGAGAGCAGCCTTAAGGCACAATGTTATCGACTATATCCTGAAGCCGATCAATGAAGAGGATCTGAACAATGCAATAGGAAAAGCCGTTGCAAATATAAATAAAAGCTCCGCGGGAACTCCCGGGAGCAAATATCCGAAGACCGAACCCGAACGGATAGTATCCTCCAAATCAATAGCGAAGGCCATCAAGCAGTATATAGATGAAAATTACTGCAAAGAAATCACTCTTACCTTATTCTCAGATAAATATCATTTTTCAAAGGAATATCTGACAAAGATTTTTAAAGAGCGCTATAATTGCGGCATTTATGAATACGCACTGAACATAAAAATGTCAAGGGCTAAGGAGCTTCTGAACAATATGGATATCCCGATCAATGAGGTTTCCCTGCGCCTCGGCTACAGCAACAGCAATTATTTCAGCAAGGCTTTCAAAAACTTCAACGGCTATTCTCCGACGGAGTATAGGGAGAAGATGAAATAAAAATTGTACTGGAGATTCTATCCGAGGCAGCAACTCTGAATGAGATTGCAGCCAAGTATGGAATCAGTCCTGTCGTGCTGAGCCGATGGAAACAAGAATTCCTCGAGAGAGCATCAGAAGTATTTAAGAAAGGGCCTTCTGATACAGAGAAGCAACTTGAGGAAAAAGATGATCACATCGCACAGCTTGAGCGTAAAGTAGGTCAGCACACCTATGAGGTGGACTGGCTCAAAAAAAATCTGAAGAAATTCTCGGACCCGACTGGAAGAAAAAGCCTCGTTGAGTTTGAGAATCCTAATATAAATATAAAGCGTCAGGCGGATCTGCTGTCAATCAATCGAACCAGTGTATATCGTGAAGCTCCTGCAGAAAAGTCAGTATCTGATGAAGCTCTGTTCATAATGCGCAGGATTGATGAAATCCATACTGCACATCCAACTTGGGGTTATTGGACTATCACTGATATTATTCGCAGGGATGATAAAATCCTTGTTAATCGCAAGAGAATCAGACGATTAATGCAGCATATGGGTGTACAAACAATCTATCCGAAGCCAAACCTGAGTAAAAGGTATCACGCACAGTACATACGTCCGTATCTGCTGAGAAATCTTGCAATATCCCGTCCTAATCAGGTTTGGGGTGTTGATATTACATATATCCGGATGAAAAAAGGATTCATGTATCTATTCGTCATCATTGATTGGTATAGCCGCTGCATCGTTGATTATGAACTATCTACAACCCTGGAGAAAACCTTTGTTATGAACTGCCTAAAAAGGGCATTAAGTAACCAAAACCTGAAATTATCAACAGTGATCAAGGAGGCCACTTTACAAACCCCGACTACTTGGAGCTCTTGGATGAAGCCGGGGTAAGAGTTTCCATGGACGGAAGGGGACATGCCCTTGATAATATACGCACCGAAAGGTTCTTCAGAACCTTGAAGTACGATCAGATTTATATAAACGAGTTTGAAACACCCGGGAACCTCAGAAAAGCACTTAATCAGTATATCCTGGAGTATAATACCTACAGACCACATATGTCACTTGGTGGACTTTGTCCATTACAAGTATATATCGGCAATGTTGTTTCCGTTGCCTGAACTTGCACATGCATACGTAGCGTAGTTACTATTCCTATAGGGTATGATCTGCGCATCCGGAATAATCGGGACTCCGTTAAATAAGCGTTTATGCCGCGAAAGCCTCTTTACAATGAGTATGCCATGTTAGGCTGTTAGCCAGGCATCAACATCCTTACAGAGCGTCACTCCCTGCTCGGCAATGGTGTATGCCGGCGATGCCTGAATACATGGCATGAGAGGCTCGTTGTAAAGAGGAACGTGGAATAAATGCGAGGGTATACAGGATTATTCAATAAATTCAAACACGAAAGGAGATTAACTTACAAAATCATACTTCGTGTCTTGACATTGGGGAGCATTATAATCCTTACCTTAGTGACACACTTTCCGGCATGCTAAGTTTATCATAAACTTCCTTAAGAGACAGGCCTGTTGCCATTGCTGTTTTCTCAATAACACAGATAATCACAGAGTTAAATCTTAGTGTTTGTTTTGAAGGGCTCAAGATGTGCTATGACTTGAGCATTCCAGTTAATTTCTTCTCGTATCTTTTCTTCAATACTATGAATCAATTTATGGGATTCCTCAACACTCATGTATGGCTCAGTCATAATGTGCATATCGATATGCAAATCATTTTCACTACCGCGACTCCTTATATTATGGGTATCCTTGACCTGCTCAAAACTAAGAGCAATATCTTTGATTTTTTCTGTATCAACAGCAGCTTTGTCAACCAACACATCACTATTATCCTTAAATATCTCACAAGCAGCAACAATTATGAAACCAGCTACAATCAGAGATGCTATTGGGTCAATAATTGGAGGCAATCCTATTTTGATACATATCAGAGTTACAAGTACCCCAACTGAAACATAAATATCACTTCTTGTATGCATAGAGTCTGATATTAAAATTTGACTACCAAGGCTTTTGCCTTTTTTATATTCAAATACACTCACGAATATATTTATGCAAAGTGTGGCTAGAAGCATCACTAGGCTCTCAAATGTAATGCTTGGTATTACTGGATTTATTATCTTATTTATTGCATCAATAATTATTTTTCCACCAATAAAGAAAAGCATGCCTGATATGAATAATCCTGTAAGTGTCTCAAACTTTCTGTGTCCATAAGGATGATCCTCATCAACTGGTTTGGATGCCAATCTTATTCCTATAAGACCTACTACATTGGAAGAACTATCAGTCAAAGAGTGAAATCCATCTGCGGTCATGCTTGCACTATAAATAATTGTGCCAATGAATATTTTCAGTACCGCTACTCCGAGATTCGCAAAAAGGATAATCCAGAGTACCTGCCTTACTTTTTTGTAAATTTCTATTGTCAAAATCATCTATCCCCTCAATGTTTTTTGCCCTGTACGATCTCTATCCTTCCAGTAATGCCTCAAAATATGGTTTAAAACTTTTGAAAGCAGGCATGTCAAGCTTATACTTTTCCCCTTCTTTTAAAATATCATAGTACATTGATCTCATCTCTTCAGGTGAACCTGACACATGACCCACAAACATTCTTCTCATTTCTTCAGAATTCAGCAGTTTTTGGGTAATGGGTACCAATAAAAAAAGCGGTAAATAATAATAACTTGTAGGTGCAATTTTTGATGGATTAATATCTTCAACTTTACATGTTTCAAATGCTTCCCTCATGGCAATATAAAACTGTTTGATTGTATCCTTTGTCCCTATACACAAAATCCTCATTTGGGTAGGTCTCATGGTTATACCCCCTTAATGATAATAAAAATACCTGTGGCACCATAATTTATTAATTATAGTCCCACAGGTATTCTTTCCTGCTGCCAGCTCTTCTGCCAGCCCAGCCCCACACACTTTTAAAAAATGTATCGCCTGCTCTATTTATATATATTTACTTAAGTTAATAATAGTTTATGCTAAATAGTTTAAATTTGTCAATGTTTTTTGTAATATTTTACATATTTTTTATATTCAGTGAGGCTTTGCACTTTCTTAACGCTTAGAACATACAATGATATAAAAGTCTATGAAAGGAATGAAAAATTTGAATAAAATGTATCCATGCCCATATTACATGAATAATAAAATGTATCCATGTCAATTCTGTATCAAAGCACTAAATCAAGAATATGACTTAGATAATCAATATAATCCATATTATTACGATACAGAAGATGATTCTTTTACAAAGATAAAGGATTATGGTCCAAAACCCTTTGTGGTTAATATTGAGGAGGTAACAAAAGAAAATAATACTTTTCGAACTGCATTATGGACAGGAGAGCATTTACAGCTCACTTTAATGAGTATCAAGGTTGGAGAAGATATCGGCTTGGAAATCCATCCTCATCTTGATCAATTCATTCGTATTGAAGAAGGTCAAGGACTTGTTAAAATGGGTGTTAGAAAAGATAAGCTAGATTTTCAACAAAAAGTCTATGATGACTATGCATTCATTATACCCGCTGGAACATGGCATAATCTAGTAAATACAGGTACTAAGCCTCTCAAATTATACTCTATTTATGCACCACCCCAGCATCCAAAAGGTACAGTTCATAAAACCAAAGCTGATGCAGAAGAGAACCATGCGGATACAGTTGCTCCTGTGAATCCACTTATTCCACCTTCTAAAACGAGCTTTACAACAAAAGAGGCTATGGCAATAGCTAAAACACTTGGTATTGATTTCAACAAAGTCAAGTTCGATATAGAACAATTCAGGATGGGGCTTGATACAGAACTGGAACATGGTAGAAAATATTATCCTACAAACGTAACGGGCGATGACCCGATTACAACAGGAAAAATTGCACTTGCCCATCTAACAGAATTCCCGGATTATTACACAAGATTAAAAAAGCTTGAAGAAGAAGCAAAGGCTTACTGGGCCACACAACTATAACTCCATAAACAGAGGTTGCTAGTTTGCACATGCACACAACTTTAAGTAACCTCTGTTTACAGCTATTATAATTTTGCAAATAACGAATATATCTTTTACGGTATAGTCTGTATTGTTTTAATATGTTTGCCTCCTGTATAAATATGGGTTGCACAAGAAATACAAGGGTCAAAAGACCGGATTGTTCTGCCTATTTCTATAGGATAATTAATATCCTTTATTGGTGTACCGATAAGCGCCTGCTCAGCAGTTCCTTTCATAGCACTGTTGCTTCGGGTTGAAAGGTTCCAAGCAATTTGAAATCAGGATTTGACCCATCAAGAAGCGATATAATATTTCCTGAACACCCAGTCAGCTCAAGCCACACAAGATTCTTTTTTCTCAAAACACCCTGTCTGATTTGTGTCTTGACAGTATCCACAAGACTTGTGGCTGTGTTGAGCCTTTCTTTATACTCAGGGCAGGTAAGGCTTCCATTACTCATTTCACACCAACTTTCCAACTACTTTTAATTTATTTAATATAGGCTGACCTGCATGACAGGAAGCAAATTCATTGGTTAGGTCATTGCCCGCCTTCAGACCAAAGTGTGTTGCAGCTGCCCAAGCAGCATTGTTTGTGACATCATAAACAGTACCGTTTACCGCAATATATGCCGGATTGCCGCCATTCCCATCATACTTGGATAGCTCTTGCAATGTAAATGTTGGTTGCAACGGCGTACGTGGCTCTACTTTAGGAGTGGCTTTCATAACAGTTTCAAGCTTGAGAATTTTATCTCTTAAATGATCCAGTATCAGATTTCTTGAATAAACACATGGAGTTACATATAATAAGTTTATATCATAGTTAATTTCCGCAATAATACGATCAAGGTTTTTGCCCGAAAAATCTCGCTCTCTCATGTTTTCCCCTCCAGCAATAAATTACTATATTCAATATATTCAGCAGGAGCCGTTTTGGTGATTACACAATTATTTGCTTAACATATCCTGGGAAGCATCTGACCTTCTAGTATTGGGATGATACGTTTACCCCCGATAAACGTATTCATATACACCATCCCGTGATATCCTGAAGTGAATCGCCCGATTATCTGAGCCTCGCTGCAGTTGTCAAGTGCTTTTAGTTGTCGAAGCACTTTCTCTCCGCAGCCTTTTTCAACTACAATCAGCATCCTTCCTTCGCAGGCAAGATATAAAGGATCAATTCCTAAAATATCACCAATGGCCTGCACTTCACTTTTTACTGGAACAGTCCGTTCATTAAGTTCTACATCCAACACCTGCTCTACAGCTTTTTCATTCAACGAAGTTGCGATACCGCCCCTAGTAGGATCTTTCATTAGCTTTACATGCTTAAGATTTTCACCCAAACCATTTATAAGAAAACACATAGGTGCACAGTCACTTTCCAGCTCTGTTTCAATACCCAGATCATATCTGTCTATAAGTATGGATATGCCATGCTCCGCAATACCACCTGTTATAATGATCTCATCTCCCGGTTCTACCCGATTGGGATTATAAATTTCTGACACTATACCTATTCCTGAAGTGTTGATGAAAAGGCCATCGGCGCTTCCTCTTTCCACTACCTTGGTATCGCCGGTTACGATTTTCGCACCAGTCTGTTTGCAAACATCACTCATGGATTTTGCGATAAGGTACAGCTTTTCAATACTGAAGCCTTCTTCTATGATAAAGCCGGCACTTAAAAATAATGGCATTGCACCAGCTGTTGCAAGGTCATTAATCGTACCACATATAGCCAATTTTCCTATGTTTCCTCCTCTAAAAAATAAGGGTTTTACAACAAAACTGTCAGTTGTATAAGCAAGTTGATTCTGCCTGGCTTCAAAGACGAAGGAATCGATCATTGTATTCGAGAGCGGATCATTAAAATATTGATAAAATACATTTCGAATTAGCCTCTGTGTATCGGCACCACCATCGCCATGAGAAAGCTTGATTTTCTCATCCATTTTTCCTATCCCCTCCATACCTGAAGTGCGCCGCACATGCGCCTTCCGAAGATACCATACATGGACCTAAGGGATGTTCCGGTGTGCAGCCTGACCCAAAAAGACTACATTGGTAAGGCAGTTTTAATCCCAAAAGGATTTCGCTGCAAAGACAGTTCACAGGGCTTGAGTATTGCTCTGCCTGTATTTTGAACCTCTTGACCGCATTCAGATGCTCATACTGATCATTCAGCACCAAGGCTGAATCCCTGATGGTGCCAATTCCTCTCCACACTCCGTCAGTTATATCAAATACTTCATTTATCATTCGTTGAGCTATCGTATTACCAGTGGAACTAACACACCGCTTATATAAATTCACAAACTCTATATGCCTTTTTCCACTAAGCTGCTCAAGCAGCAGACATATCCCTGCTGCTATATCTTGACCCTCAAAACCGCATACTACAGCAGGTACACCAAATTCCTCTGTGATAAATCTAAAATGTTCTGCTCCTTTGATCGATGCCACATGACCGGGGCAAATCATTGCATTGATTTTATTTCTCTCATCCTGCAGGATAAACCGGATAGCTGGCTCCATGCGTTTTAACGCTGTCAGAAAGAACAGATTATCAAGTCCTCTTGCACTTGCCAGCTTCACTGTCACCGCAATTAGCGGCGCTGTGGTTTCAAATCCCACTGCTACAAATACGACTAACTTATCTCTATTATTTGCAGCGATAGTTAGTGCATCTTCCGGTGAATAGACAACAGTTATTTTGGAGCCTTGCGCCTGTTTATCTGACAGGCTATTGTAAGTTCCTTTCACCTTCATCATATCTCCAAAGGTGACAAGAATCACATCTTCGATATCTGATATTGATATCGCTATATCTATATAAGATTCAGGGGTAACGCAAACAGGACAACCTGGTCCGGACAAAAGCAGTACTTCTTTTGGGAGCAAATACCTTATACCAGATTTTGAAATTGTACGTGTATGTGTTCCACAAACCTCCATAATACGAATACTCTGACCGGATATATCTTCAAAACCCCTATTTAAACGCTCTATGATTCTATTATCATTCATTTCCTGTACCCTCTAGCATTTCATAAAGAGTCTCATTTAAAAATCGAAAATATTCCATGTCTATTTTTTCAATAGCAAAGCCTGCATGAACCAATATGCAGTCACCTGGTATAGGAGAATCAATCAACTGAATATTTATCCTTTGCCGCACACCCATTGTTTCCGCCCATGCGTACATTTCATCAATGGTTACAATTCTTGCCGGAACTGCCAGACACATAATTCCCCTCCTTTGCCATTTGAGCTGCAGCTACTACTTGCCCAAAGGCAATCCCCCCGTCATTAGCTGGTATATTCATATTGTGATAAGTATTAAAGCCACACTCTTTTAGACCTCGCTTCATGTTTTTTAGCAGATAAGCGTTTTCAAACACACCACCACTTAAAACTATATTGTTAATGCCGCATCTGTTTCTTATATTACAAACACCTTCTATAGTAGCTTCACAAACTGTATTGTGGAATTTTGCTGATATATATGAAGCTGTCTTCTCATCCTTCACATCTCTTAAAATACCTGATAATATTTCCTCATATCCGATTTCTAACTTCTCTTCTTTTTCATCGATGGAATACGAATAAAAATCTGTTACATCAGGTTCTATTGCCCTTTCCAGTTCAATAGCTGCCTGAGCGTCATAAGTAATATGCGTTCTTCTCATGACAAGTGCAGATACACAGTCAAACAATCTTCCCATACTTGACGATTTGAAACAGTTAATATTATTACTGATTGCGCTTTCTATAGTTTTGACTTTTAAACTAGTAACACTGCTCAGAAACTCCTCACTGTCAACGCCTATAGAATATAAATAGGAGGCAGCTGATTTCCAAGGTTCTCTAATAGCACTATCCCCACCCTGCAAAGTTGCGTACTTCCAGTGCCCAACCCGCGAGAACTTACCCTTTGAACCAACAAGAAATTCCCCCCCCATATAGCTCCATCTGTTCCTAATCCTGTTCCATCATATATAATTCCTATTGCATCCTCTATCAGGCCATTTTCCGCCATGCAATCGGCCATATGCGCATGATGATGCTGTATAGCGATTCTTTCGGCAGACTGCTTCATAACACACTGTGTGGAAAGATATCCGGTATGCAAGTCATGTGCAATAATTTGCGGTTCTGCACCAAGCATTACTTTTATGTTCTTCATTACCTGAAGATATTCTTCGTATGAATTCATGTCATCTAGGTTGCCTAGATACTGCGTGGAATGGGCATAACCCTTATGCAATAGACATAGTGATGATTTTTGTTCTGCACCCATTGCCATAATTTCGCTGTCTGAATCTATCTGTAAGGTAGAAGGGGAATACCCTCTTGCACTTCTGCTTACCATTACTTCCTCATCAACAACCCGAACTACCGAATCATCTATTGGAGTAAGTATTTCTCTGTCATGTGCAAGGAAAAAATCCACTATATCATTGAGTTTTTCAAATGCCTCCCCATCCTTGTAGCATATAGGCATCCCACTGACATTTCCACTGGTCATAATAAGGTATTGAACTTCATCTTGAAAGAGTAGGTGATGTAGTGGTGTATAGGGGAGCATGACTCCAAGACTGTTAATCCCTGGAGCAATATTGTGAGGTAGCATTTCCGGAAATCTCTTTTCAAGCAGTACAATGGGCCTCTGTCTGCCTGTAAGTGTTTCTTCCTCTTTATCAGTTACCTTACAGATTAACTTGGCAGATTCTAGACTTGCTGCCATTATAGCCAATGGTCTGTCCGGTCTCCTTTTCCTTTTGCGCAGCAGGTCTATTGCTTTCTCATCCTGTGCATTACAGGCAATGTGATACCCACCAATCCCTTTAATACCAATCAATCTACCTTCATGAAGCAGTTGTTTGGCAGCTGCAAAAGGATTAATACTGTCTATTGGTCTACCTTTCCTGTCAAGCAGGGCAAGCTTTGGCCCGCAATCAGGACAGCAGTTTGTTTGGGCATGAAATCGCCTATTGTCGGGATTTTCATATTCACTCCTGCATGCAGGACACATTTCAAAGGCTGACATTGAAGTATTGGCCCTGTCGTAGGGTAGTGTCTTTATGATAGAGTATCTGGGACCACAAGATGTGCAGTTTGTAAAAGGATACGCATACCTTCGATTCATCTTATCCTGGATTTCCTTTATGCATTCATCACAAATCGCCGTATCAGGAGGGATAAATCCTTGAAGCTGGCTGTCTGTTGAACTACTGATAATGGAGAAACTATTGTATGCTTCATAACACTCATATTTAATCTTTATATTGTGTATTTTTGCACCAGAAGGCGGATTTTCCAGCAATGCTGATAGAAATTCCCGAATGTTTTTTTTGCTGCCTGCAATCTCCATGACTACAGTTGTACCCTTATTGCCTACCCATCCTCCTAGGTTGAGTTGTCTTGCTTCTTTATAAATATGAGGCCTCATTCCCACACCCTGAACAATACCAGTTATATGAACAGCGTACCTTTTCAAATCATTCATCTAAAGACTCACCTTCGATGCTCTTAATAACCGCATTGAGTTTGCCGACATCCTGCTTTTCAGCAATAATTACTGTCCAGTCGCCCAACAGGTTATTGCGTCGCTCGCTGAAATGTTCACGAAGACTGCTTTCACTGATATGGCTATCTCTATTAACAGCTATATTTACTTTATTTATTTTTAACATATTGCTTTCCCGGCAAAGCTTCAACAGTGCGTCATATATTCTTTCATTCAGAAAAGTATCGTGCATTTTATACCTCCTTTACAATTTCATAAATAATCCTCTCAATATCAAGACAAATGTCATTGAATTTGCCTTTCAGTGCTTCACTCAGCTCACATCCAAACCCGGCTTCTGCTATTTCAATTCCAATAAAGCAGCCTTTTAGTGGCTTTGAGTACAATCTCATCAAGTCAAAAACGCTCATATCATGCTGAGAGCTGGTTTCTCCATATGCAGTAACCGCTTCCTGCAACTTACATGAATGAACGCTTCCAGCTGCTCCTCCTGAATATGCAGCATCCAGAATAATAACAAAGTTATCTTCCTCTAGCTGGTGAAAGCAAAACTGAAAATCGGTTTCTCCTATAACAACTTCAATCCCCATTGATTCCAGTTTGTATCTTATGTTTTCCAGAACCGCTATAGCAATCCCGTCATCCATCATAAGCCTGTTTCCAATGCCTATAGCTTTTATCATGTCATAAAACAACCCCATCAAACTATTCTTGAGTTATTACACCACTAAATATATATGCTGATATTGACATGAAAATTTGAAAACCTTCAAAGAATAACCATAATATTCTTAGAGAGGATATGTTTTGTGACACTTTTTGAGAATCCTTTTGTGGTAAATGTTTCAACAAAGTGTATAACGAAGAGTTAGCTTAGCACTTCGAGTTGATGTCGCAGGAGAACTTGAGGTGACTATCGTATATGAGGCTCACGCAAAGGTAACGAATAATGAACGCGAAAAAAGGTTTGGAGGAAAAGATAATTTCCCTATACTCCCGCGGAATGTCTACACGAGATATCCATGACCAAATCAAAGATCTATACGGCATTGAAGTATCTGCCGAAATGGTCAGCAAAATCACAGAAAGGCTTGTGCCAGAGATTAAAGAATGGCAGAATAGGGCTCTTGAACCCATATACCCATTCATATTTATGAATGCCATACATTACAAGGTTAGAGAGGACGGACATATTCTAAACAGAGCTGCTTATGTGGTTTTAGGCATCGACCTGGAAGGCAATAAAGACATATTAGGCGTGTGGATAGGTGAAAACGAATCCTCAAAGTTTTGGCTTGGAGTATTGACGGAGCTTAAAAACAGAGGAGTACAAGATGTGCTGATATTCAACGCTGATGGATTGAGCGGCCTTAAGGAAGCCATACAGGCAGCATATCCGAAAGCAGAGATACAAAGGTGTATTATCCACCAGCTCAGGAATTCCTTTAAGTATGTATCCTACAAGCATCTTAAGGAATTTGCCAGGGATTTTAAAGGAGTATATACCGCTGTAAATGAAGAAGTAGCTTTAATGAAGCTGAGTGAAGTAAACAGCAAATGGGGAAAGCAGTACCCTTATGCTACAAAGAACTGGGAGGCTAATTGGGATGTTCTGAGCCCGTTCTTTAAATATCCTGAGGGTATCAGGAAGATAATTTATACAACTAACATAATCGAAAGCTTGCACCGGCAATTTAGAAAGGTAACAAAATCAAAGACAGTATTTCCGTCGGATTCAGCCTTGGAAAAAATGCTGTATTTATCGAGCCGGGATGTGCTCAAAAAATGGACCCAACGCTATCGGGATTGGGATCAAGTATTGAACCATCTTATGATAATGTTTTATGACCAGGTAACTCAGTACATTTAAGATACAATAAAATGATAAAAGGCCGGGAAATCAATACCCATGCCTTCTATCGGAGCTTTTCTATAATCTTGCCTATATAAATTATTGCCAGAACCGTCCAATTTCATACATAAAATTGAACGATTCTGGCAAAATAGAACCAATTAAATACGGGCGGATCTTGCTATGAAAGGATGTTATCCTTTCCTGCCCACAAAATTATTTACAGTCTCAGTCAAAATCATATCCAATTTCCTCGTAATCAGTAAACTTCTTCAAGCTGTTTTTTTCATACAAAACGACTGTTTTTCTCGATAATATTTCTGCACAATTAATGCATATAGGATTTAGTTTTCTTTTTTTCTCGCGAACTGTTATCTTTACTGTCACATCTTTCATATTCTTATTATCATAGTTTGTTAACTCATATCTGCAGTATACTTTTTTTAGGTTTCCAATCACCTCCTCTTTTTCTAATACCATAATTTCACAATCTGAAAAAATACCAGATTTATATGAATTTATCTCTTTATCTGGGTAATGAATTTTTAATAACTTTTGAAACTTATAATCACTTATTTTCAATAAAACAAATAAATGAATAGGTGCCAGGGAAACCGCTGAAAAAGGGCTATAAAAACGAGACTTTCCCTTGGTATGGATTAATATTCATTGGATATTCACCCATTTACCTTTATATGGTAATACGCCTGCGACTATCACTCATATATTACAAATTATAGCCCTTTGTAGATACATTTTCTAACGATTTCATTAAAGAATTCATCGAAACTTTCTTCTCCCATTCTGTTAGTTCTAAATTGGCTGATTGTTGTATCGTCAGGAACCTCATCATCTAAAGATAAGCCCAAGAACCAACGGAATGCAATATCTGTCTGAATTCGCTTTACAACCTTTTTATCTGAAAGAGTATACAGGAATTCCAATAGACAGATTTTAAGCATCATTACCGGGTCTTCAGAGGCTCTGCCTATATCACTGTATTTGTCTTTTACAATGTCATAAACAAATGAAAAATCTATGATTGAATCTATCAAAACAAGCAAATGATCTTCAGGTATTAATCGTTTAAATATCATATGGGTGAATACATCAATTTGTGGATTATTCTTTCCTAACACAACGCCCAACCTCCGTATTTTCAATGCTTTACATGCTCTTATTATACCATATTGAGTATTGAAACCGAAGCAATTTATGGAAATGCATAAGGGGTTAAGCTTCCTCAACCCCCTAATTGTATAATTATTTTTTGTTTGGTATATTTATTCTATAACTTTAGTTTTTCAGCGGTTTCCCAGGTGCACAGGTTATTAGATTATCGAAATCTACAAGTTCAATAACCTAATAACCTTAGAGCCTGGCACTTATAATTCTTCAGTCTGTGCTTGCATATCAACTATTTCTTCTTTTGCCGATTTATCTTTGATCAGGGAAGCTGCCGTAGCTAATAAGGCAACCATACTAAATGAATGGCGTGATTTTACTGCAGCGCTACAAACCTAAATTCAATTATTGCAGTACCGAGGTATTTGACCGCTTGCTACCATGGACAGAAGATATGCCTGCAGTATGCAAGCTTGATGAGAAGTCTTAAAAGCATGAGTCCCATTTACGAGAATTATCTCATAGATGGGACTTCTTATATGTTTGCTGTTTTTGGCGGATAAAAATTACAGCCTTATTGTATTAATAATCTATTTATAAATAAATGTTTCTATATCAACCCTGACTTCTGCAATAGTCTTCTCACTATTACTGCCACCTCTGCTCTTGTCATTTCATCCTTCGGTGCAAGTGCTTTTCCGCTCTTGCCTGTTACTATGCCCGTCTTTACACATGCAGCCACACTATCCTTTGCCCATTCGGCAGATTGCTCCGAATCTCTGAACCCGGCTAGCAGAGTTTCCAACTCACCGGCTTTCAGCTCTGCTTTTAGTCCGGTAAGATTCATTGCTCTTGCTATCATTGTCATAGCCTCTTCTCGGGTGATTTTGTCCATAGGCAGGAATTCTCCGTTTCCATTACCTGATACTATCCCATATTCATAGGCTATGGATACCCCGTCGTAATACCATGCTTCCTTTGTTACATCGTCAAATACAGCCCTGCCCGTACCGGGTCGCATAAGACCCAGAGCCTTAATCACTACGGCTGTAAACTCTGCTTTGGTTATACCTCTGTCAGGCTCAAAGCTGTCGTTTCCAACACCGTCTATAACCAGCCTTGATCCCATATCATTCACTGCTGCTTTTGCCCAATGGTTCTCAACATCCTTAAAGGCCTTTGGACTCCATATTACTGAATAGGTACTGTTTGTAAGGCTGTTGATTTTCGCATAATACTTCCCATCAATCACAATTATAGTTGTAGGTACATGGGAAAAGGTTCCATCATCATTCAATACTATACCTGTGGTAATCTTAGCTGGATCCACACCTTCAGGTATTGCCACCATCCTCTCGACATATCCGTTGAACTTCGATACTTCCACCGTTTTGTCCCCGCTTGTGCAGGATATTTCAAACTGTACCGGCTTTACGATTACCTGATAGTTGTTTTTACTTGCGGTATCCTCCACTATCCTGATTGTATCCTGAGGAGGTTCCGATACCCTTATATTTACCTTTATGTCCTTAAGTTCTACCTGTGTTCCGATCTGTTCCGACACATTATCTATGTTTATCTGGGCTGCAGGCAGTGTATAGGTGACGCTTGCAGTTTTGATTTCCAGCACTGCCTCTTTTGTCTCCATGTTCTTCACTGTCTGCCCGTTCAGCTGCCCAACCACAACATTCGCACCATTATTCACAGGTATGCTGACAACCGTTTTGTATCCTTCAGCCTGCAGTTTTTCCTCTACTTTTTTATCATCTATGGTTACTATTGTAACAATCTTGCCGTTCTGTACCGTAGTGGTTGCTGTGGCAGCTGTTTCTGTTTTTCCGTTAACAAGTATATCTGCTCCTGCTCCTTCGGTACTGCCGGGGACGGACGGCGAAGCCGGGGTATTATTGTTTGCAGGAGGTATATCAGTTGTGTCTTCATCTTCTCTGTCGTCATCGTCGTCGTTGTAATCGTACGCCCTGCTTATAGTTATTGTGTAGGTTTTTTTGGTTACTCCGTCCTGGGCGGTGACTTCAACGGTAATTGTGTTGCTTCCCGTAATTAAGTTTATTGTGGTATTCTCTCCAGCCGGAATATTTCCGTTGATCTTCAGTTCAGCCGTTGGATCTGCAGTTCTTGGAGTAAGAACAATACTCGCTGTTGCATAGCTAACACTGCTGGTATAGCTTCTCTCACCGCTTCTGAATGATGGAGACAATACTGCTCCGCTTATTGTAAGCTCTGATAGATCTGCATTCATTGAGGGCTCCAGCTTTAATACGGTTATATCAAATTCCTTTGTAAAGCCTATTCCTCCACCATAAACGCTGGCAGTTACGGTCAGGTCCGCATTTTCCTGGGAAAACGCCGGTCTTGTTACAATACCCGTAATGTCTACCACAAGATTGTTACTGGATTCCCAGGATATATTGGATCTATATACAGCTCCTGTAACTGTCAGGTTGAGATTCTCCGTCACACTGTTGTGGAAGTCGTTTTCACCCTTTATGCTATCCCAGGTTAACATATTAAGATCAACAGCCGCCTTCTCACTGTTAGTCATAACATATGCAGGTACTGTTATTTTCAGGGCAGTACTTGTATTGCCCGCTTCGTCTTTTACCTTTATATAAATGTCTTTCGCTCCCGGTGTAAGGGTCGGTGTAAAGGTAATCTGACCGGCTCCGCAGGCATGTCCTGCTATGTTTGTATTGATGGCCGGCTCAGGGTCTCCCTCCTCAACCGTCACAAAATAATATTGCCCTGCTTCACTGGTGATGAATTTCAGCGTTGCGCCGTTATGGCTTGTACGAACTGCCATTACTGCTGAAAGTGTCGGTTTAGTGGTATCCATGAAGGTCACTATAGTTCCCGGAGAAGCATTGGACGCATTATGAGTCGGCGTTGCCTTTAGCCTTGCATTAATCGTATACTCCGCTGCATGGCTGAGTCCTGTGAAATTGACTCCCGTCTGCCAATTTGCCCCGCCGTCCCTGCTGTATTCATATGCGGAACCTACCGGCGCAGTAACTGTTATGCTTTCTGCCGTCACAACACATTCTGGAGCAGCAGGCGCCGCCTGTGCTGCCTTCGTATAGGTTACACTGAACTGTGCCGTTTTTCCCAGGTATGTCACGGTGACAGTCCTTTCGCCTATTGCCGGCTCGGCTGCTATCGTATACATGGATGGTGTCAGGGGTACAGTTGACGCAGAGCTGTCATTATATACCGCCGTTACTACACTGCCGTCGGGCTCAAATGCCTGGCCGTATTCATAGGTAAGCTTCAGGGGCAATGTTGTAACCGATATGCTTTGTACTTGTTTTGTAATAGATGCTGTTACAGTCGCTGAAGCAGTGCTAAGGGTATAGTTGCCCGCATCCGCTCCTTCAAGCGTTACGTTCGTTATGTTTACCGTCTTGCCGGAACCTACCGCTGCATCAGCAAACTCGAATGTACCGCTCGCTGTAACTGTATCATCCCCGATTACACCTGTAAGTATAATCATACCTGTTGCCGCAGTATTTCCATCATACACCTTGTCATCTGCGATTGCCGTAAAAGCTATTGTCTTTGGTATTACTTCCGCATTTGCGGCGGCTGTTGCATTTACAGTGTAGTTGTCCGCCTTTGCTCCGCTTAACGTGATGCCTGTCACATTTACTGTCTTTCCTATTCCTGCATCAGCACTTTCGAAGGCAAAGGTACCGCTTGCCGTTACATCGTCAGCCCCTTCTATCCCTGCCAGGTTTATTGTACCTGCTGCTGCCGTTGTTCCGTCATAGGTTTTGCTGTTAGCCGCTGCTGTTGCTGTCAGTGCTTTTTTATCTACGGTTAGTGTACAGGCCTTATTAGCTTCATTGTAGTTCGTATCAGCGGCTTTAGTTGCAGTCAATGTAGTCGTACCTGCTTTCAGTATGGTCACGTTTCCTGTTGCTTCGTTTATCGTCGCTACCGTAGGATCGCTTGAAGCATAACTGAATGCTCCGGTTCCACTTCCTCCGCTCGCTGTATATTCGAAATCGGCATCGCCGTATGTCTTGGTAACATTATCATATATTATGACTGACTGGTCTGTTTTGTTTGCAGTAAGTGTACAGGTGGCACTTGCTTCATTGTAGTTCGTATCACCTGCTTTTGTTACGGTCAGTGTAGTCGTGCCTGCCTTCAGGATAGTAACGCTTCCCGTTGCTGCCTCTATCGTCGCTACAGTAGGATCGCTTGACGTATAACTAAATAATCCCGTTCCGCTTCCTCCGTTCGCTGTATGTATAAACGGTTCTTCACCATAGGCCTTGACAATATTGCTATAGGTAATGGCAGCTTGATCTGCTTTGTTTACAGTAAGTGTACAGGTGGCACTTGCTTCATTGTAGTTCGTATCACCTGCTTTTGTTACGGTCAGTGTAGTCGTGCCTGCCTTCAGGATGGTCACATTTCCTGTTGCCGCCTCTATCGTCGCTACAGTAGGATCGCTTGACGTATAACTAAATAATCCCGTTCCGCTTCCTCCGCCTCCTGTATGGCCAAAATCGGCATTGCCATACGTCTTGGATATATTGCTATAGGTAACGGCAGCCTGGTCTGCTTTACTTATATCAGCTGTTGCAGTTGCAGCTGCATTTACTGTGTAGTTCCCCGCCTTTGCTCCGGCAAGAGTGATGCCCGTCACATTCACTGTCTTTCCTATCCCGGCATCGGCACTTTCGAAGGCAAAGGTGCCGCTTGCCGTTACATCGTCAGCCCCTTCTATCCCTGCCAGGCTTATTGTACCTGTTGCTGCCGTTGTTCCGTCATAAGGCTTGCTGTTAGGCGCTGCTTCCGCTGTCAAAGCTTTCTTATCTACAGTCAGTATACAGGTCTTATTTGCTTCATTGTAGTTCGTATCAGCGGCTTTAGTTGCCGTCAATGTCGTTATACCTGCTTTCAGGATTGTCACGCTTCCTGTTGTTACGTTTACCGTAGCAACTTCAGGATCGCTTGAAGCATAGCTAAAGTCTCCGGTTCCGCTTCCTCCTTCAGCTGTATATGTGAATGGTTCATCGCCATAGACCTTGGTTACGTCGCTGTAGGTAATGGCAGCCTGTGCTGCTTTGTTTACAGTAAGTGTGCAGGTGGCACTTGCTTCATTGTAGTTTTCATCAGCGGACCTGGTTGCCGTCAATGTCGTTATATCTGCTTTCAGGACTGTCACGCTTCCTGTTGTTACGTTTACCGTAGCAACTTCGGGATCGCTTGAAGCATAGCTGAATACTCCGGTTCCGCTTCCTCCTTCAGCTGTATGAGTAAACGGTTCATCACCGTAGGTCTTGCTAATATTGCTATATGAAATGGCAGCCTGTCCTGCTTTGTTTACGGTAAGTGTGCAGGTAGCACTTGCTGCATTGTAGTTCTCATCAGCAGCTTTAGTCGCTGTTAACGTAGTCGTGCCTGCTTTGAGAATAGTTACGCTTCCTGTAGAAGCATCTATTGTCGCTACAGCAGGGTCGCTTGAAGCATAGCTAAAGTCTCCGGTTCCGCTTCCTCCTGTTGCTTTATGGTCGAAATTGGCATCGCCGTATGTCTTTGTCACATTATTATAGGTAATGACAGCCTGTCCTGCTTTGTTTACAGTAAGTATACAAGTGTCACTTGCTGCATTGTAGTTTGCATCAGCGGCCCTGGTTGCTGTCAATGTAGTCATACCCGCTTTAAGGATGGTCACATTTCCTGTTGTTTCGTTAATTGTTGCTACCGTAGTATCACTTGATGTATAACTAAATAATCCCGTTCCGCTTCCTCCTGTGGCTGTATGGCCAAAATCGGCATCACCATACGTCTTGGATATATTGCTATAGGTAACGGCAGCTTGGTCTGCTTTACTTATATCAGCTGTTGCAGTTGCAGCTGCATTTACTGTGTAGTTGCCCGCTTTTGCTCCGTTTAACGTGATGCCTGTCACATTCACTGTCTTTCCTGCCCCGGCATCAGCACTTTCGAAAGCAAAGGTACCGCTTGCGGTTACGTCGTCAGCCCCTTCTATCCCTGCCAGGCTTATTGTACCTGTTGCCGTTGTATTACCGTCATAGGTCTTGCTGTCTGCCGCTGCTGTTGCTGTCAAAGCTTTTTTATCTACAGTCAGTATACAGGTCTTATTTGCTGCATTGTAGTTCTCATCAGCGGCCTTGGTTGCCGTCAATGTCGTCATACCTGCTTTCAGGATGGTCACATATCCAGTTGATTCATTTATTGTTGCTACTTCAAGGTTGCTTGAAGCATAGCTGAAGGCTCCGGTTCCGCTTCCTCCTTCAGCTGTATATGTGAATGGTTCATCGCCATAGACCTTGGTTACGGCGCTATAGGTAATGGCAGCCTGTGCTGCTTTGTTTACGGTAAGTATGCAGGCAGCACCTGCCTCATTGTAATTCGTATCACCTGCCTTGATCACTGACAATGTCGTCATGCCTGCTTTTAGAATAGTCACGCTTCCTGTAGAAGCATCTATTGTCGCTACAGCAGGGTCGCTTGAAGCATAGTTGAATGCTCCACCTCCGCTTCCTCCTTCAGCTGTATGGGTAAAGCCGGCAGCCCCGTATGTCTTGGTAATATCATTATATGTAATGGCGGCCTGGTTTGCTTTGTTTATATCAGCCGCTGCGGTCGTACTTGCATTTACTGTGTAGTTGTCTGCTTTTGCTCCGGAAAGGGTGATGCCCGTCACATTGACTGTCTTTCCTATCCCGGCATCGGCACTTTGGAAAGCAAAGGTGCCGCTTGCCATTACTTCGTCAGCTCCGACTTTTCCAGCCAGACTTATTGTACCTGTTGCTGCCGTTGTTCCGTCATAGGTCTTGCTGTCTGCAGCAGCTTCCGCTGTCAAAGTTTTCTTGTCTACGGTTAGTGTGCATGTGGCACTTGCTTCATTGTAATTTTCATCAGCCGCTTTGGTTGCAGTCAATGTCGTCGTACCGGCTTTTAATATGGTCACTTCTCCAGTTGATTCATTTATTGCTGCTACCGTAGGATCGCCTGAAGCATAACTGAATGCTATGTCTTCGCTTCCTCCTGTGGCTGCATGGATAAAATCAGCATCTCCATATGTCTTAGTAATACTATTGTATGTTATGGCAGCCTGGTCCTGTTTTCCTCCGATAACATTGACTGTGACAGTAAATTCTTTAACTTCGCCCGTATCCACATTGCAAAGCGTTGCAGTAAATGTATATAAACCACCCTCGGTTGCTAAAAAATATATTTTTTCATCAAGCACCCATCCAAGCGTATTGCCAACGTTACCGTAAGCCACCTCGACAATCGGATTATCCCAATACAAACGTGCATTATTATTTGGGCGTGAGAACCCTCCTGTATAATATGTGCCCTCTAATGCACTATTATATAAATCAACGCCAAAAATGTAATTAAGAGGCATAGGATAATAAGCATCAACCGGAGTCTCCCATGCATAGGAATAGGATATTAATGGTGTACATACAATCAGGCTTATTGACAATGTCAGAATAAAAACCAGTCTCCGCATTCTTTTCACTTTGTTTTCTCTCATCAGTCTTCCCCCTTACAGTCTTTACCGCAAATTTGAACAAATAAATCATAAGAATATGCATTCCTATCTATATAGAATACGCCGGCAAGCAGCTAATTAAAGATTCAGATAAGCCTTTGGCGTATTCTATAAATCAAGGAAACATTTTAGGATATCCGAAATATATTTATCAAATGTGTATCCTAAAATGCATAAACCATGGCATTTTAACATATAGGTTCATTTATGCTTAAATCCGGTCTCTATTTGGCAGTTACTGTAATTTCAATAACCATCACCCACTTTTTGATGTTTTCAAATATAATTATATCACTTAAATGTCAGTTTTTGTGATAAAATCTGACATAATATGCTATTTTTTTAACTGTAATTTTTAAACAGTAAATAGATATGTCATGAAAAAACTTACCATTAAGATTTATGGTGCCTGGGAAAACTCCGAAAAAAGGCCAATAAAATCATGATTTTCCCCGCACTTGAATTATTATTCAGTTGCTTTTTTCAATAACTACATTTATACGGTAAGATATTTACGGTTATCCACAAAAATTTGAAATTACAGCATCTCCTTGAGCCCCTTTAACGGAGCTCTCTAATTTTGAAATACAGCAAAGCTAGGAGGGTATAGTATATTTACCATCCTTACTATATTACATGCCATATTTGCTAAGGTGATGTGAATTTTTGCTCTGGCCAGTCCTAAATATCGGCATCTCCGTAACCCATGATTCCTGACCATCGTTGCAAATCGTCGTTCTACCTTATACCGTTTATTTTGCGCTTCTTTAAATTCTTCTGTTTCTATTCGTTTCATATCATGCAGAACAGCATCGTATCTTCGTGCAACTACTACATATCTACCGCTATGTATTTTACCACCTTTATATTTTTGTAGGCACTTATCATTCAAAGGGCAGCTCTGGCAGGTCGCTTTGGCAAATTTGAATTTAATTGTTTCTCTTTTTCCTGTTTTATCATAGCCTGCTATAAACTCTTTTGTTGTAATTCCGTTTGGACAGGTTATTTGTTTTAAGTCATCTGAAATAATGAAGTCTCTCACTTTGTAAAAACTTGTTTCCCTACTCGATTCTTCATAAAAATCTATGTTGGATATTATGCCATTATCTTTTAAATAGGCACGGTTATTGGAAGTACCATATACTTTATCTGCGGTGATTTCTTCCGGTTTCAAACCTAAATCATTGTCAACCTTCCCTAGAAGTTCTGCAAGCTTTTTTTCATCCCCTACATTAAAGGGAGTTTGTACAGAACCCAGTATTATTTCACTATCTTCATCCACGATAATATGGTCTTTGTAGCCTCTTTTGATATTGCCCTGGGATTTATGAGCAATGCGTGCATCCGGATCTACTACGCTCACAATCTTATCCTTTTTGTTATTAAGGTATTGATCAATTATGTCATAACATATACCGAAGGCTTCTTGATACTTCTTGTTTATCTGAAGCTCAGCGTAAGTTTTAAGATAAAGATATTCCAGATGCTTCTTTACTATTTCTAGGTGGCTCTTTACACTTACTTTCTCATTGCCTTCATATTCTCGATCTATATCTGCTTCAAATTGTGCAAGTTGCTGACTTGCAAGCTCTTCATTGAATTTCTCAACTTCCTTTATCACCTTCTTGAAAGCATTGCCTATGAGCTTTTTATCGGAAGGATAGTTGACGTTAGCTGCTACATCAGTTGTATCTATGATTGACAGTATGCAGCCATCAGGCAGCGGATAGATCTGAAATGTGAGCTTCCACAGTACGATCGCTCTCAGACTGAAGAATATATCATTGCCCATCTCGAATATGCAAAAGGCATCAAAGACATCTTCACCGATAAGGCAGTGGATGAGATATACAAGTATTCGGCCGGATCGGCCAGGGCCATAAACAAACTGGCAACACATGTACTGATGTATTCAGCGCAGAGAGCCAAGAAGCTTATTGACGACCACATGATCAGGACAGTTATTGCCGGTGAATTACCATAGGATATGCCAGGGCGCAAGTCATGGCTTTAATCCCGGCTTTATACGGCAAAACAAGAGAGCAGCTTGCGGCATAAGTCGTGAGCAATTAATGGACAGACTAAGAAATCAATGACATCTAAATAATCTACAAATCCCCCTCCCGATTCCTCCTTGAGTATTAATGTTAAAAAAGGTGTCAATACTCAAATATAAAACTCTAGGGGGATATTATATGAAATTTCTGAGGCTTACAAATTCAGTATATTCCGAAAGTCTCACTAGCTACATACAAAGAATCTCATACTTGAACTATATAGGGTTTCATGACATCTGGAGATATATTATGCGTATTAGTTCACATTATCCTCAATCTGCAATTTCATACTCTTTAGATATTTGCCCTGAAAGTTTTATTGAACTTAATAAACTTGCATCAATGCTAAACATTGAAGTGTCAGCACTAGAAAGCTTAACATATATGACAGTATTTCAAAAGCTCGGTATAAACAAAGAAGATATTTCTCACAGCAGAGTACTAAGTAATGTTATTGATAAGCACCGTAAATATTGTCCCGAATGTCTAAAAGAAAACCCAATTTACAAGCTTATATGGCAGGTTAAAGAAATAGATTTCTGTCACATACACAATGCCAAGCTCTATTCCAACTGTATCCAATGTGGATATAAAATCCCTATTTTACCGAATAACTCAGAGATTGGTGAGTGCCCAAATTGTCACTGGGATTTAAAGAAATGTGCTGTAGTCAACTGTGTTGACAGCACTATTAATGCAAGAATAATCGAGGATTGGACTTTTCTATTAAGTACGTCCCCCTTAAGCCTAAAACTTATTGACCCTTATACAAGTGAGCAAAGCCTCGCAATAAGATTATTATTTATCTCATATAAGTTTGAAAAGCAATTGAACCAGAAAGAGAAAACGACATTGTCTTCAATTATGCAAATAGCAAGAAATACAAAGACAGTAAAAACCTCTATACATATAAATACTATCCTGCATTTTACAAGGAAATTTAATGTTTCACTTAAAGATTTCTTTACTTTAGAAGTACCTAATGAATATATTAACTCCTTATTCAATAAAAAGGATAAAGTTATTAATCAACATGCATGTATAGCTCCATGGTGTAGTCATTACCTAATTCCCGGATCTCTTGAAAAAACCTCTACATCTATCAAAAACTTAGAATCCGGACAAGAACTAAAATATTATATGTATTGCAATGATTGTGGAACAGAATATGGCATAGACAAAAGTAACAATAAAATTGTTGAAAGAGGCTATTTTATTGATCTCGCATGGAACCAAGTAAAAAATGCACTTTATAAAAAACATAAATTTACTACATTGGCAAAGGAATTGAATACTACAGAAGATAAACTAAAACGCTCTATTATTTTCTTGGCAGCTAATAATTTAATAGATATCGACAAGTACCCCATTGAAATTCCATCTTTCCATGACCCAAAGATACTATCACTGATAAAGAACCGTATAGTTCAAGGTGCGCCTGCTAGGCAGATCCAAAGGGAACTAGACTTGAAATATAATAACTTTCTGTTTTATTGGCTTTATGCGGATATTAGAAAATCATACATTAATTATGTTAAACATTTTTTAAGATATTTAGATGCCTTAGAATTAAGATGCCCTTGCTGCGGAGGGAAAACCATAGTCCACGGCAGTTATGAGAGGCATGTTCATATAGCTGATACCATAGAATATATTCCAATACAACGTGTTAAATGCTGTTGCTGCAATAAAACACATGTTGTCATTCCAGACTTTATCAGCCCGAGAAAGCACTATTCTGCCTGTGACATAGAATCTGCATTGAATGATCTTGAAGAAGGACTGAAACCGGAGAAGATTGAGAGTGAAGCAAGCATACAAACAGTAAGACGGTGGTGGGCAGAGTACAAGGATAAACTGCCACAAGCAGCAGGAGCGCTGCGTTCTCTGCTTTACAGAGTGTTTAATAAAACAGTAAATGAACTTTTGATGACGGGAGTTAAAAGTTTTGCTCTATTGGAGCATATGCTGGAAGCATTTCCACGTATAGACTCCGGTGGGTTTGTTATGGGAGAAGCAAATATGTGGCTGTCTTCTCATTGGACAGGAGTAATTTTGTAAGGGAATTCCCACATGGATTAAGTGGATGACCGGAAGGTCTCTCTGATAGGATGAAGGAAAAACTATCGGAGGGATGAAAATGGCAATTAATGAAATCATGGAAACCGCCTTAAAAAGGCATGAAATGATTGCACCTTTATTGATAACGGAGCTGGATGCAGCAGAAAAGAGAAGAATTCGGCATGAGATATTGGAACGGGAGGGAATATCCGAAAGGACACTCCGCCGATACCTGGCTGCATACCGTGAAGCCGGGTATGAGGGATTGAAGCCGAAGGAAAGAAATGATGCGGGACAGCTTAAGGCGATATCGGAGGAAGTTTTGGATTATGCAATATCCTTAAAGCAGGAGCTTCCGGGAAGAAGCGTAGAGAGGATTATACATATCCTTGAAGGCGAAGGTATTGTAGGTAAAGGCGAAATAACCCGTAGCACATTATCCCGGCATCTAATGAATAGAGGCTTTGGAGCAGCTGAATTGAAACTTACGAAGGTAAATATGTTAGCAGCACGGCGGTTTCAAAAGAGCGGCAGAAATATGCTCTGGCAAAGTGATATCAAGTATGGTCCCTACATACCGACAGAAAAAGGCGGAAAGAAACGAACCTACATGGTAGCCTTCATAGATGATGCAACCCGTTTGGTATGTCATGCAGAGTTTTACGATAATCAACGGCTGCCTATACTGGAAGATTGCTTCAGGAAGGCGGTACTAAAATATGGGAAGCCTGACGCCGTATACGTTGACAACGGAAAAGTATTTGTATCCCGGTGGTTCAGGATAGCCTGTGCAAAGCTTGGAATCAAGCATATGAACACAAAGGCATATTCACCCGAAAGTAAGGGGAATGTAAAGCTAATGAAAATGTAAAGTGAAACCGTTAACCCAATGGAATGCATCAAAACTATACTGATTCGCTTTACATTTTCATACTACTGTTACTTATTGAATGACTTCAACCATT